>Ga0302314_10000062_pt1 | contig 168055 bp, 140 predicted proteins | sample III_Palsa_N2_3_FD_200533 | JGI IMG/M metagenome (GOLD analysis project Ga0302314, IMG submission 200533) | Peat permafrost microbial communities from Stordalen Mire near Abisko, Sweden - III_Palsa_N2_3 | ecosystem: Environmental > Terrestrial > Soil > Palsa > Peat permafrost | place: Sweden... | reverse complement strand
CGAGGACATGCTTGATTCCTTCCGGTAATACTCGTCATTCGCCGAGCGAAGATTTACGAAAATGGAAAAACAACCTTGTTCGTGAATAGTAAAAGGCGATCAAGGCGCAATGTTCCTCGGTGAGCTCACTATGATGGTTAACAATACTTTACCGAGATTAGAGTATCGAGCCAATAATCAGACCATCAGCTTGGGTAAAAAAGCCCTCCCCCTCAGGGGGAGGGTTGGGTGGGGGTGTCCGAGGCCGAGGCGTCGCGCAACAGATCGGGCGTCGGACACCCCACCCCAACCCCTCCCCAGAGGGGCGGGGCTATGTTGTTTTGTGCGGCTAACCTGTGCGCGCCCCAATGATGCCGATTTATCTGGACCACAAAAAAAGGCCCGCAAATCCCGGGGGACTTGCGGGCTCAGTCAGGGTGAACTGTTGAACTTAAATGATGCCGCCGGCGATCGAATGCCACAGCCATGGCGCAAAGCTGCGCCAGACTTCGACATGATATTCGCCCGGCGCCAGCATCCAGATCTGGACTTCGACGGTTTCGAACAGCGTGCGCGTCGCGCGGCCCGGAGTGAACGCGGCAAGGTCGAGCGGGCAGCCGCGCATCAGCGCAGCAAGCGCGCCGGGGCCCATGACCGTGAAACCGACCGCGCGGGCGGAGACATCGACCACGCTGACCAGTTGCCCGGCGGCATCGGGCACCGGGGTGCCTTCGGGCAGCAGCGCGTACCATTCGTCGGGGCCGAGGCGCGTAACGCCATCGGCGTGCGCGCCGATGCGATCGGGCAGTGCGCGGCCGATGGCGCCAGACAGCAAGCCGCTGTCCTTGGCGCGCAACGACAGGCGCACCAGCGGCGCGGCGAGTGCCAGCGTGACGGGAAGGCCGTCGACGTGGCCGGCGTGTTCGGTGCCGGTCGCGAGATCGATACCGGCGACTTTTAGGGCTGCGATCTCAACCATTGAGGCGGCTCCCTTCGGCGTCATAGAACATCGGCGCGGTGACCTTTGCGCGGATCGTTTTGCCCGGCATCGGTATGTAAACCGTCTGCCCGATGCGTTCGCGCCCGTCGGCGATCACGGCGAGCGCGATCGTGCGGCCGAGCGCGGCGCTGTGGTACGACGAGGTGACATGGCCGATCATCGGCACCGGGATCGGCGCATTCGGATCGGTGACGACCTGGGCGCCTTCTTCCAGCAGATCCATCGGATCCTCGGTCAAAAGGCCGATGAACTGCTTGCGGCCGGGACGGCTCATTTCGGGGCGCGCGAGCGAGCGCTTGCCGACGAAATCGAGCTTTTTCTTGCCCACTGCCCAGTCGAGACCCATGTCATTGGGCGTCATCGTGCCATCGGTATCCTGCCCGACGATGATGAAGCCTTTTTCCGCGCGCAGCACGTGCATCGTTTCGGTGCCATAGGCGATGATGTCGTATTGCCGGCCGGCGGCGTAGATCGCGTCCCACACTTTGCGACCTTCGCTGGCGGGGACGTTGATTTCAAAGCCGAGTTCGCCGGTGAAGCTGACGCGGAACAGGCGCGTGGGCACGCCCACGATCGTGCCTTCGCGGATCGCCATATGCGGGAACGCTTCCGGGCTCAGGTCGATGCCCTCGACCAGCGACGCGATCACATCGCGCGCGCGCGGTCCCTGCAGCGCGATCACCGCCCACTGTTCGGTGGTCGAGGTCAACCAGACGTTGAGGTCGCTCCATTCGGTCTGAAGGTAATCTTCCATCATCCCGAGCACGCGCGCGGCGCCGCCGGTGGTGGTGGTCAAGTGGAAGCGATCGTCGGCAAGTCGGGCCGAAACGCCGTCATCGACGATGAACCCGTCTTCGCGCAGCAGCAGGCCATAACGGCAACGGCCCGGTTGCAGCGCCTTCCACGGGTTGGTGTACATGCGGTTGAGGAATTCGGCGGCATCGGGGCCGACGACTTCGATCTTGCCCAATGTGGACGCGTCGAACATACCCACCGACGCGCGCACGGCGGCGCATTCGCGCAGCACGGCGGCATCCATGTCTTCATCGCCGATCGGGAAATAGCGCGCGCGGCGCCAGTTCGCGACGTTTTCATAGACCGCGCCGCGGATCCGCGCCCAATCGTCGATCACCGATTTGCGCACCGGCTGAAACAGCGCATCCTTGTGATGGCCCAGCAGCGCGCCGAATGTCTGCGGCGTATACGGCGGGCGGAACGTGGTCAGCCCGATTTCGGTCACGGGTCGCGCCAGGGCGCTCGATGCGATCTGCAACCCGTTGAGATTGCTGGTCTTGCCCTGGTCGGTTGCCATGCCGTTGGTGGTATAGCGCTTGATGTGTTCGATCGAGCGCATACCCTCCTGCACCGCAAGATTGATGTCGCGCGCTTTCACATCGTTCTGGAAATCGACGAACGCTTTCTGCGCATGCACCGGTTTCGAATTGGGCAGGACCGACGTGATCACGCCCGATCCAAACGACCATTCGCCCGCGCCCGCACCGACTGCACGGCAATTTTCGATGGCCTTGCCCGGCAGATACGCGCCCCAGGCGTCATCCCACACCAGGCTGCCCTTGGAATGGCTCCACAAATGCACACTCGGCGTCCAGCCACCAGCCATCAACACCGCGTCGCAAGGAACGGACTTAGCCGGGCCAGTCCCGCCCGCCGCAATCGTCACGCCCTTGACCGCAAGCCGGCCTTTGACCGAAGTCACCACATGGCCCAGGTGCACCGCAATGCCCGCAGCCCGCGCCGCAGCGACCAGATCGGCCGCAACATCGCCGCGGATATCGACAATCGCGGTAACAGGAACGCCCACACCCGCCATCGCGATCGCATCGTGCCAGCCGCTGTCGTGCGCCGCCATGACCACGATCGCACGGCCCACCGACACGCCATAGCGTAGCGCGAGTGTGCGCCCTGCACTCGCCAGCATCACGCCGGGCACGTCATTGCCATTGAACACCAGCGGCCGCTCGATCGCGCCTTGCGCCAGCACGACTTCGCCCGCGCGGATGCGCCACAGTTTTTCGCGCGCACCATGTGCGGCAGCCGGAGCGAGATGGTCGGTCAAACGCTGAACCGCGCCGACGAAATTCTGGTGGTAGAACCCGAAGGCGGTCGTGCGGCCGAGCACAGTAATCGTGCTGGCGGCGAGTTGCGCCTTCAAGTCATCGAGCGCCGCCCATTGCGCGGGATCGGACAGCGCACCGCCGCCGAGTTCGTCCTGCTCATCGATCAGGATAACGCGGCCGCCAGCTTTCGCAGCCGTCAACGCGGCCTCGATACCGGCAATACCCGCGCCTACCACCAGCACTTCGCAATGCGCATAAGTCGCGTCGTAATGATCGGGATCGCGCGTCACCGGGCTTTCGCCCAGTCCTGCCAGATGCCGGATCACCGGCTCGTACAGTTTTTCCCAGGCGGAGCGCGGCCACATGAACGTCTTGTTGTAAAACCCCGCCGGAAACAGCGCACCGAGCCGGTCGTTGATCGAAATGACATCGAATTTCAGCGACGGCCAGCGGTTCTGGCTCTTGGTGGTCAGCCCTTCGTACAGCGCAACCTGCGGCGCGCGCAGGTTTGGCGTGACCCGGCCCATGCCATTGGTCGCACCGCGATCGACCGTGACCAGTGCATTGGGTTCTTCAACGCCAGTGCCCAGAATCCCGCGCGGACGATGGTATTTGAACGAGCGGCCAAACACCGTGACCCCCGACGCGACCAGCGCCGAGGCCAGCGTATCGCCGGCAAACCCCTGATAGCCAGCCCCGTCAAACGTAAAGCCCAGAGTCTGGCCGCGATCGATCCGGCCGCCAGTGGACAAACGATACCCGCTCATGCCGCGCCGCCTTCAGGCCGCGCTTCGCCGGCTTTGTATGTCACTGAAATCCGATCGGTAACGGTGTTGCGCACCGCGTTGAAAAAACGCGCACAGCCATGCAGGTGGCGCCAGCGTTCGGCATGATCGCCGCGCGTGTTCTTGCGCAGATAGAGGAACCCCTCCCACTCCACATCGGTCAGCACCGACGGGTCGAGCGGGCGCGCGATATGCGCTTCGCCGCCATAAGTGAATTCCACTTCGGGGCGATCTTCCGCGCAATACGGGCAATGAATCAACAACATCGCAAGGACCCTTAGTGCGCGACAGCCGCAGCAGCGGCCTCATCGATGAAGCGACCCGTGCGGAACCGGTCGAGTGTAAACGGCGCGTTGATCGCATTCGGCGCGTCGTGCGCGATCGTATAGGCGAGCAGGTCGGCCGCGCCAGGCGTCGCCTTGAACCCGCCGGTGCCCCAGCCGCAATTGATATACAGCCCCGGCACCGGGGTCTTGCCCAGGATCGGCGAGCGATCGGGCGTAACGTCGACGACGCCAGCCCACGACCGCAACATCCGCATCCGCGTAAAGATCGGAAAGATCTCGCAGATCGCGGCCAGCGTGTGTTCCAGAATGTGCAAGGCGCCGCGCTGCGAATAGCTGACATACTGGTCGGTGCCCGCGCCGATCACCAGCTCGCCCTTGTCGGACTGGCTGATATAGGCGTGCACCGTGTTCGACATCGTCACGCACGGGAAAATCGGCTTGACCGGCTCGGACACCAGCGCCTGCAATGGATAGCTTTCCAGCGGAAAGCGCAAGCCGGCCATATCCATCACGATCGAAGTGCTGCCCGCCGCCGAAACGCCGATCTTCTTCGCGCCGATAAAGCCTTTTTCGGTATCGACGCCGATCACCGCACCATCGGGCCCGCGCCGGATGCCGGTCACCGCGCAATTCTGGATGATATCGACGCCGCGTGCGACCGCGCCGCGCGCATAGCCCCACACCACGCTGTCATGCCTTGCCGTGCCGCCGCGCCGCTGCAACGATCCGCCCAGCACCGGATGGCGCGCATTGGGCGAAATATCGAGCGGCGGGCAATAGGCCTTGCATTCCGCAGCGGTCAGCCATTCGTTATCGACGCCGTTCAAGCGGTTGGCATTGATGTGGCGCTTGATGCTCTGCACGTCATGGACATTGTGCGCGAGCATCAGCACGCCGCGCTTCGAATACATGACGTTGTAATTCAGTTCCTGGCTCAGCCCGTCCCACAGCTTGACCGCGTGATCGTACAGATGCGCGCTTTCGTCATAGAGGTAGTTCGAGCGGATGATCGTGGTGTTGCGCCCGGCATTGCCGCCGCCGATCCAGCCCTTTTCGATCACCGCCACGTTAGTAATGCCGTATTTCTCGGCAAGGTAATACGCCGCGCCCACGCCATGCCCGCCGCCGCCGATGATGATCACATCATAGGCCGCCTTCGGCGCCTTTTCGGGCCAATGCTCGGGCCAGCCGGAATGCCCCTTGAGGGCTTCGGCAATCAGATTGAGTCCGGAAAAACGCTTCATTGTATAGTCCAGTCTCTACTTCAGACGGCCGCGAACGCTTTGACGCTGGCATCGACGTAAAACGTCTTGAACGCATCGACGAGCTTTTCCTCGACCGAATACAGCCCCTGACGATACCCGTCGGTCTTGATTCCCTGGTGGTTTACCGCCGCCAGATAGCTGTCCTGCGCATTGGTCGCGCGCCACACCGCGGTCAAGTGATCGATATCATAATCGACACCTTCGACTGCATCCTCGTGCACCAGCCAGCTCGTGCGCAGCAGTGTCGTGTCGGCGCTCAAGGGCGTCAGCGAAAACGTCACGACATGATCGTTGCAGAAATGGTGCCAGCTATTGGGCTGGGTCCAGATCGACAGGCTGGTGGTTTCGTCCAGGCCATGCTTCCAGATCGGAATGCGGCACGCCGCCTTGCCATCGACCGTCTGCGACACCGCGCCATTGGCGAGCGGCAGGCGCGCCACGCGGTGAAAGCCGGGCTGACCGTTTTCCTCGGGAAACTCGATCAGGTCGTGATAAATCCCCAGGTCGATCCAATGCTGGCGCTGCGCCTCCAGCATCGCGTCAAACGCGGCGTCATCGACGACATCGTTGTCGCCATCTTCGGGCAGGCCTTTGCCGAACCCGTATGTCGACAGCGATTGCAGCAATTCGGGATGGTTCTGGTCGCAGTGATAACACTCGCGATTGTTCTCCATCACCAGCTTCCAGTTCGCCGGCTCGATCAGGCTGTCCTGAACCGCGACTTTCAGCTTGCTCATGTCGTACAGCCCGATCTGTTCGGCCATGTCGGCTTTCGCCTGGCCAAACGGGGGCGGATTGTCCGACAGGCACACGAACAGCAGGCCGCCCGCGTTTTCGATCGCGACCGGCACCAGGCCATGCTCCGCCTTGCTGAAACCCTCGGGCATATTGCGCGCGGCCAACAACTTGCCGTCGAGGCCATAGCTCCAGAAGTGATACGGGCACTGCAACCGCGCCGCACTGCCGCTTTCGGTTTCACAAATCCGCGACCCGCGATGGCGGCACGAATTGTAGAACGCGCGGATTTCGCCATCACGCCCGCGCACGATGATCACCTGGTTGTTACCCAGCTCGAAGATAAACCAGTCGCCCGGTTTCTTCGCATGCGCGACCGTCCCGGCATACAGCCAGACCGATTTCAGCATGACTTCGGTGTCGAACCGGAATGCCTCTTCGCCGACATAGAGGTCGCGCGGCAAAGTCATCCCCGGCCGGTTGAGCCGCAGCAATTCGCCAATCGTGTCGAAACTTTCCATCGCGCTCAGCTCCGCAAAGCGTTGTTGTCCGGATCGAACGGCGAATCCGCAATGACCGCCGCACGGTGCGTAGTGCCCAGGATCGAAATTTCGAGCTCGGTCCCGACGGCCGCATGTTCGGGCCCGACCATCGCCAGCGCCAGGCTTTTCTCGCAACGCGCACCATAGCCGCCCGATGTCGCGCGGCCAACCAGCACGCCATCACGGTAGATCGGTTCTGACCCGCGCGCATCGGCATCGGTCACATCGAACACTTCGAGCGTGACCAGCGTCCATTTCAGCCCGGCTTCCTTCGCCGCGATGATTCCGTCGCGACCCTTGTACGCCGGCTTCTTCATGCTGACCCAGCGCTCCAGCCCGGATTCCAGCGCGTTGTATTCGATCGACAGTTCGCGCGGGATCAGCTTGTAGCTTTTCTCGAGCGCCATCGCGGTCATCGCGCGGATGCCGAACGGTTTGATCTGGAATTCCGCACCAGCCTTCATCAGCAGGTCGAAAATGTAGTTCTGCATTTCGATCGGATGGTGGATTTCCCAACCCAGTTCGCCGACGAAATTGACGCGCAAGGCCTCGACCCGCGCCGCACCGATCGAAATCGTCTTGCCGGTCAGCCACGGGAACGCCGGGCTCGACAGATCGGTATGCGTAACTTTGCTCAGCACGTCGCGCGCACGCGGCCCCGCCAGAACCAGCACACCCATCGCAGTGGTCAGCCGCTCGAAACGCACCGTGCCGTCATGCGGCAGGTTCTTGATCAGGTAATCCTGGTCATGCCGCTCCATCGCGCCAGCCGACACCAGGTAATACGTCTGCGGCGCCTTCTTGTAGACGGTGAATTCGGCGCGAACCCCGCCAATGTCAGTGAGCAGGTACGACAGCGTGACCTTGCCGACCTTTTTGGGCACGGTGTTCGACAGCAGCGAATTCAGCCAGTCCTCGGCACCCGGGCCGGTGATCTGGCATTTCGCAAACGCGCTCATGTCCTGCAGCCCGACATGCTGGGTCACATGACGGCATTCATCGGCGACGAACTTGAAATAGTTCGAACGGCGGAACGACCATTTTTCGCGGATCGCTTCCCCGTCCACCACCGGGTGGTTGTGGTTCAGGATCGTGCCGGCGCGGTCGAGATCGTCCTCGGTCAGCTCGTAACCCTTGGGCGCGAACCAGTTCGGGCGTTCCCAGCCGAACACCGAGCCGAACACGGCGCCCAGGTCCTTCATCCGGTCATAGCAAGGCGTGCGGCGCAGCGCGCGGCCGGCCTCGCGCTCTTCATCGGGATAGTGGATCGCGAAAACCTTGGCATAGGCTTCCTCGTTCTTTTCGATCAGGTAGCCTTCGCCCGCATATTCGCCAAAGCGGCGCGGATCGACGCCCGACATGTCGATCGTCGGTTCGCCATTGACGATCCAGTGCGCGAGCTGCCAGCCGGCACCGCCCGCGGCGGTGATCCCGAACGAATGTCCTTCGTTCAGCCAGAAATTCTTCTTGTCCCACGCGGGCCCGACGATCGGCGAACCATCGGGGGTATAGGCGATCGCACCGTTGTAGACTTTCTTGACGCCGACTTCGCCGAACGCCGGCACGCGGGCGATCGCCGACATGATGTACGGCTCCAGGCGGTCGAGCGCGTCGGGGAACAGTTCGTATTCGCTGTTTGCCGCCGGGCCTTTGACATAACACGCGGGCGCGCCGAGCTCGTAGGGCCCGAGCAGCAGGCCGCCGGCTTCCTCGCGCATATACCAACTATCATCGGATTCGCGCAGGACGCCCATTTCGGGCAGGCCCTGCTTCTTGCGCGCCATGATTTCGGGATGCTGTTCGGTCACGATATACTGGTGCTCGACCGGGATCACCGGCACGTCGAGCCCGACCATTTCGCCAGTCTGGCGTGCAAAGCTGCCCGAAGCCGAAACGACGTGTTCGCAGGTGATTTCGCCCTGGTCGGTCGCGACCAGCCATTCGCCGCTCGCGAGCTGCGTAATCCCGGTAACCGTCGTGTTGCGATAGATCGTCGCGCCGAGCTGGCGCGCGCCCTTGGCCAGGGCCTGGGTCAGGTCGGCGGGCTGAATATAACCATCCGCCGGATGCTGGATCGCGCCAAGCACGCCCGTCACATCGGCGAGCGGCCAGACTTCCTTCAGTTCCTCGGGCGTCAGCCATTTGACATCGACACCGATCGTCTTGGCGACACCCGCGTAATAGCGGTATTCGTCCATGCGATCCTGGCTGGTCGCGATGCGGATGTTCGACACGTTGGAGAACCCGACGTTCAGCCCGGTTTCGGCTTCGAGGCTGGGGTACAGCTCGACCGAATACTGGTGCAGCTTGCCCACCGAATAGCTCAGGTTGAACAGCGGCAGCAGGCCCGCCGCATGCCAGGTCGATCCCGAGGTCAATTCCTTGCGTTCGATCAGCACCACATCGGACCAGCCGAGCTTCGCCAGATGATACAGCGTGCTGACGCCAACCACACCGCCACCGATCACAACCACACGCGCTGTCGTCTTCATCACCACACCTTCAAGCCAGTATGAGCGGGATCGAACCCGCCAATTCTCCGCACATATGCCACTGTCCCGCGGGGCACGCCAAGGCCTGTTTTCCCATAGGTAATACTAATGCCGAATATCAGTCCTGCTTAATCATTGGCGAGCCACGGGGCTTGCGCGCCGGCGTCGCTCGGGCGCGCCGTGATCCTGGCGTATACACGACAGGTTCGGTCTTGATTACAGCACTTTAGCGCAATTGACGCCCTAACGCATATCCGAACGGCAAACGTTCTTCCGCTTGGCACGAACGCGGACGCTTTGCGGCAAATGAAAATCGTCAGGAAAATAAATTTATTGTCACGACAGCTTGGTTTCACACCTCAATTGCGCGCTTAAATGCCTATAACATCATGATCTAAATACTCTTTCCATCCCGATATGGCATTTCCTCAGCGATTCAACGAGCCAAAAAGGGCGGGCCACACCGCTTGCCGGATTGCCAGACATGAGGCACCTTTCCCAAACAGGGGGCGCGGGCGACCGCGGCTGTCGAAAAACAGTATCAGATGGCGAAGGGGGCTATCCATGAGCAAATCACCACACGAGGGTTCATTCGTTGCGCGTAGCGGCGCGCACCGCCTGATCGTCGCCGGCCTGATGACCGGCGCCGCATTCACCTTTGCCCCCGCGATCGCGTTTGCCGCCGATGCCCCGCAGGCAGCCGCCGCGGACGCCGTACCCCCCGCCGGCGGCGCGCCCGACATCGTCGTGACCGCGCAACGCCGCGAACAGAAATTGAAAGACGTCGGCATCGCGATCACGGTGCTCGACAAGGAAACCATTCACGACCTGAACATCACCAATGCCACCGACGTGGTGCGCGCGATCCCGAACTTGCGCTATAACGCCTATGCGTCGTCGCAAGTGGTGTTCAACTTGCGCGGCGTGTCGATGACATCGTACGGCGACGAGCAGGAACCGCCGGTCGCCGTCTACCAGGACGACAGCTATTCCTCGTCGATGTCGACCGCCGGTTTCCCGGTGTTCGATCTGGCGCGCACAGAGGCATTGCGCGGTCCGCAGGGCACGCTGTTCGGCCGCAACGCCACCGGCGGCGCGATCCAGTTCATCTCAGCCCAGCCCAAGGACCAGACCGAAGGCTTCCTGTCGCTGACTTATGGAAAATATAACGAAACCATCGCCGAAGGCGCGCTGTCGGGCCAGGTCGCCAAAAATCTCGATGTCCGCGTGTCGGGCCTCTATGATCGCGACGACGGCTATATCAAGGACATCCTGCCCGGCACGAAAAACCGTGGCGCGAACAACCACTGGGCACTGCGCGGCATTTTCAAATGGTCGCCGTCGACCGACTTCACCGCCAAGCTGACCTTGCGCTATACCGAAGCCGACCACGAACGGCAGGGCGCACAATATACGCTGTCGCCATCATGCCCGAATGCGCAATTGCAGGGCGAAAACCTCGCCCCCAACCAGGTCTGCAGCTATTGGGCCGCGTATTCCGGCGGCGTGCCAGGCGCGACCGCAACCGGCTTCAACGGCATCGTCAATGGCCAGAACGTCAACGTCCTGGCGGGCGGCAGCCCGTGGAAGATCGCCGCGACCGGCGATCCGGGCGTCGATCGCCAGTTCTTCGGCGGCACCTACCGCATGGACGGCAAGCTCGGCATGTTCGACCTGACGTCGATCACCGATTACCAGTATACCAACAAGCTGTACGACGAATACGGCGATAGCCAGCCCGAATTCCCCTATGTCCAGGGCGCGACGTATACCCCCGGCCCCTGCCCCGGCCTGGCCTCGGTCACGTGTTATGCGCCGGGCACGATTTTCAACCAGCGATTCAGATCGAACCAGGTGTCGGAAGAGGTCCATGCCTCGACCACATTCGGCAAGAACTATCTGGTGTTCGGCGCCTTCGCCATGTCGATCGAAAGCCATTTCCACGCACAATATGCGACGCCGTTCGACGAATACGATCCGCAGGAAGACTATTACCAGCGCACGCACAGCTACGCCGTATTTGCCCAGGACGAATACAAATTCGACGACCAGTTCAAGCTGATCCTCGGCGCGCGCTATTGGCACGACAATAAAGTCGGCTGTTACAACGGCCACGAATATTGGGCCAATTTCGACATCCACTATTGCCCCGATGGCGTCTCGTACAGCGATCCGACCGGCGCTACCGCCGCCGCAATCGCCGCCGGCGGCTCGCTCACCGCCACGGGCAAGGATGCCGATGTCAACTTCAGCGGCCTGACCGCGCGCGCCGAACTCGATTACAAGCCAAGCAACGCAACGCTGATCTATACCAGCTATAACCGCGGGTCGAAATCGGGCGGTTTCAGCTTCTCGACGGGCACCCCGATCCCGGGCCAGGGCGTGCTCGACACGCTCAACGGCATCCTGTTCCGCCCCGAAGTGCTCGACGATTACGAAGTCGGCCTGAAAACCAGTTTGCCGATGCATTCGAACCTGAACGTCGCGGCCTATTACTACGATTACCATAACTATCAGGCGTTTGCGCAAGTCGGCTATGTCCAGGAAATCCGCAACCTGCCCGCCAAGGCCCGCGGCGTGGAGGCCGAATTCAACTCGAACCCGATCCCCGGCCTGACCCTGAAACTGACTGCGGCATGGGAAAGCAGCGACGTGCCAAACGTCCTGCTGCCCGATGGCGTGACCACGGTGACACACGACCTGCCGCAGGCGCCGCACTGGTCGGGCGGCGCATTTGCACGTTACGAATTCCCGCTCGCCGGCGGCATGGCCAGCGTCCAGGCCGACAGCCTGTACCAGTCGCACATGTGCTTTACCCTGCTGTGCGCACCGGTGGAGCAGGAGTCCGCCTATCACGTCGAAAACGCGCGCATCGGCTTCACGCCAAAGGGCACCAACCTCGACCTGGCGTTCTATGTGAACAACATCTTCCAGCGCGCCTATCGCATCTATGCCTACGACGGCTCGCTGTTTGCAGGCGCAACCCAGTCGGATTACGCCCGCCCACGTAGCTGGGGCTTCAACGCCCGGATCCATTTCTAACGGGCCCGGATTAGGCAAATTAATGGCTGTGCCCCGGCGTTCGTTGCGCCGGGGCACAATCCGTTTGCAGCCCTTGCCAATTGTTACAGACCAGCCAATACATTGCACCTGCCCAGCGGAGACTTGCCCAGATGACACCAGCCAGAAGCGTGCGAAACCGGGTTTTGGGATTGGCCCTGACCTGCACGATCGGCGCCGCGCTCGCCACCGCGGGCACGGCATCGCTGGCCGGCCCGTCCGACACGGGATCGCTGAATTATCCCGTCGCGGCCGACCAGTGGCCGCTGACCGGCGGCGACCAGTCGGGCACCTGGTTTTCCGCGCTGACCGATATCAACGCCGACAATGCGGGCAAGCTCGGTTTCGCCTGGGCCTATGACATGGGCACCGAACGCGGCCAGGAAGCGACCCCGCTCGTGATCGACGGCGTGATGTACACCTCGGGCGTGTGGGGCATCGTCTATGCGCTCGATGCCACGACAGGAAAGCTGCTGTGGCAGTTCGATCCGGGCGTCGATCCGACCTCGGCGCGCAACGCATGTTGCGACACGGTCAATCGCGGCGTCGCCTATCGCGACGGCGTGGTGTTCGTCGCCAGCGAAGATGGCAAGCTGCACGCGCTCGACGCGAAAACCGGCAATGAAAAATGGACCGCCGACACGATCATCAACCGCAAGGAAGTCTACGCGTCGACCGGCGGCGTGATCCTGACCGGCGATGCGGTGGTCATCGGCAATTCGGGCGCCGACCTCGGCGATGGATCGTCGCGCGGCTATATCTCGGCCTGGGACCTGAAAACCGGAAAATTCAAATGGCGGTTCTTCACCGTACCGCCACCACCAAACCAGCCCTACGAACACCCCGAACTGGAAATGGCCGCCAAGTCCTGGGGCCCGAACCGCGACGGCCGTTACCAGAATGGCGGCGCGGTATGGGACGGGTTGTCCTATGACCCGCAGACCGACCAGATCGTGTTCGGCACCGCCAACGCCTCGCCCTATCTGCGCGTAAAGCCCGGCGAAAAACGCCAGGACGACCTGTTCAACGCTTCGATCATCGCGGTCAATGCGCGCAGCGGCCATATGAACTGGTATTACCAGGAAACCCCGGGCGACGCTTGGGACTATGACGCGGTCCAGAAATTCATCTTCGCCGACCTCCCGATCGGCGGCGAGAAACGCCGCGTCGTGATGCAGGCGTCGAAGAACGGATTCTATTATTCGCTCGACCTGAAAACCGGCAAGCTGCTCGCGGCCGATGCATTTACCTATGTGAATTGGGCCAAGGGCGTCGACCTGGCGACCGGCCGCCCGAATTTCACCGAAGTCGCCGACTATTCGAAACACCCCAAGAACGTCTATCCGTCGTGGGCCGGCGCGCACACGTGGAACCCGATGTCGTACAGCCCGAAAACCGGGCTGGTCTATATCCCGTCGCTCGATGTGCCCAATGTCATCTTCAACATGGCCGACAACGGCGGCGTGCTCAAACATGTCGAAGGATTTTTCAACGCCGACGCGCTGATCCCCGACGAGACGTATGACGCGCCCAGCGTCAAGCGGCTGTTCGGCCCCCTGCCCGATACCGCGACCCTGGCCAAGGAACGCCCGGGAACCAAATTGGTTCGCGAAATCTTGAAAGCCTGGGACCCGGTCACGCGCAAGGTCGTGTGGAGCCAGGTCACGTCAGAAGGCAATCGCGGCTATGACGGCGGTGTGATGTCGACGGCGGGCAATATCGTCGTGCAAGGGCGCGGCGACGGCACGATCTGGGTCTACAACGCGACCACCGGCGCGCCGATCAAGACGATCAGGACCGGCAGCCACATCATGGCCGCGCCGATGACGTACAAGATCGGCGGCGTGCAATATATCGCAGTCCAGGCCGGATACGGCGGATCGGGCATCAGCTTCCCCATCCCGCCATCGAGCGCGGCGTACAAGAACATGAACACCAACCGCATCCTGGTGTTCAAGCTGGGCGGCGGCGCAGTCCCGCAGCCCGACGCGCGGGTCAATCCGTTCGATTATCCCGAACCGCCCAAGTTCACCGCAACGCCCGCGCAGCTTGCGCATGGCGAGGAAAAGTTCACCGAGTACTGCACCCGCTGCCACGGTTTTGGCCCCGGCGTCGCGCCCGACCTGTCGCGCCTGCCGCCCGAAATCCACGACATGTTCGGCGATATCGTGCTGAAGGGCGCGCTGGCCCAGCTCGGCATGGCGCCACTCAACGACCTGGTCAGTGAAAAGGATGTTGCCGACATCCACCTCTATCTGCTCGACCAGCAGAAACAGGGTTATGACGCCCAGCACAAGAAAACCACCAGCAAATAACGTTTAGATTTTTCGGGGAAAACACTTTGTCGCCAAGTCCAGAAGTCGGCGCCAAGCTCGCGCATTCGCTCAAGCCCCGCCACGTGACGATGATCTCGATCGGCGGGATCATCGGCGCGGGCATTTTCGTCGGGTCGAGCGTCGCCATCCACATCGCCGGGCCGGTGGTGCTGCTGTCATACCTGCTGTGCGGCCTGCTGGTCTTCGTGATCATGCGCATGCTGGGTGAAATGGCGATGGCGCGCCCCGGCGTGGGCTCGTTCACCGGCTATACTTCGCTCGGGCTCGGGCCGTGGGCCGGGTTTACCAATGCGTGGCTGTATTATTATTTCTGGGTGATCACGATCGCGGTCGAGGCGATCGCGGGCGCCAATATGCTGATGCCGTTCATCCACCTGCCGATGTGGGCGCTGTCGGGCCTGCTGATCGCGGCGATGACCGGGGTCAACCTGATGTCGGTCAAGACCTATGGCGAATTCGAATTCTGGTTTGCCAGCCTGAAAGTCGTGACGATCGTCGGATTTATCGCGCTCGGCCTTGGCTATATCTTCGGCTTCGGCCCCGGCCTGGCGGCGCTTTCGGCGCAATTCGCCGGCCACGGCGGCGCAGCGCCGACCGGCTATGGCACGGTGTTCCTGGCGATCCCGACCGTGATCTTTTCGATGATGGGCAGCGAAGTCGCTACGATCGCCGCAGTCGAAACCGAGGACCCCGCGCGCAATGTCGTGCGCGCCGGCCGCACTGTGGCGCTGCGCATCATGTTCTTCTACATCGGCTCGATCGCGGTGATCCAGGCGATCCTGCCGTGGGACACCGTCGTCCCGGGTGAATCACCGTTCGTTGCGGCGCTCGGCGTGATCCATGTGCCCGGCGCATCGGCGATCATCGGCGCGGTCATCTTTACCGCGATCGTGTCGTGCCTCAATTCGGCGATCTACGTTACCTCGCGCATGCTGTACGAAATGGCGCAGCGCGGCGATGCGCCCGCGGTATTTTTGCAGACTTCCAAATCCAAAGTACCCGCGACGGGTATCATCGTGTCGGGCCTGCTCGGGTTTGGCGTGATGTTGACTTCGGTGATGTCGTCCGGCGGGCTGTTTGCGTTCCTGGTGCAATCATCCGGCGCGACGATCATGTGCGTCTACCTGTTGATCGCGTTTGCCCAGATCCAGTTGCGCCAGCGTCTCGAACGCAATGGCGAAACGCTCGCCATCAAAGTCTGGCTGTTCCCCGGGGTCAGCTATGCCGCCGTCGCCAGCATCCTGGCAGTGCTGATCATGATGCTGTTTTCGGTCGACGAACGCATGGAAGTGATCCTGTCGGTCGGCGTCTTCGCAGCTTTCGTGATCGCCTATCACGTCCGCGCCCGCCTCGGCAGCCCGGTCGTGACGATCACCGGCGCAGTGACAAACTAAATCCTCCCCGTTTCGGGGAGGTTAAAAAGGGAGAGAGCTGTGGGATTGATCGGCGCGATTGAAGCGGGCGGGACGAAATTCATCTGCGCGCTCGCGCAAACCGACGGCACGATCGTCGCGCGCGCGCGGATCGACACGCGCACACCGGCGCAGTGTTTTCCCGACGTCACCGCGTTCTTTCAGCAGGCCAGCGCCGACCATGGCAAGCTCGCCGCGTTCGGCGTCGCCAGCTTTGGCCCCATCGACATCGATCCCGCCTCGCCCGATTACGGCACCTTCACCACCACGCCAAAGCCAGGATGGCAGGGCGCGCGCTATCGCGATGCGCTCGGGCCCTTCGGCGTGCCGTTCGTCGTCGATACCGATGTCAACGGCGCGGCGCTGGGCGAATGGCAGCATGGCGCGGGCCGGGGCGCGCGCACGCTCGCCTATACCACGATCGGCACCGGCGTCGGCACCGGCGTGCTGCGCCATGGTCAATCGCTGATGGGCTTTTCGCATTACGAAATGGGCCATATTCACCCCACGCACGACCACGCCGCCGATCCGTTTTCCGGCGTCTGCCCGTTCCATGGCGATTGCCTCGAAGGCCTGGTCGCCGGCCCCGCAATCATCAAGCGCTGGGGCGCCAGCCTCGATCACCTGACCGACGATCCAGCCAAGATCGACCTGATCGGCGGATACCTCGCCGATCTCGCCGCCAATCTGGTGCTGATGCACATGCCCGACCGCCTGATCTTCGGCGGCGGCGTAATGAAAGCGCCCGGCCTGGTCGAGGCAGTCCGCCGCCGCACGCTGGCACGTTTGAATGGGTATATCACCGCGCCCCAACTCGATGCCGGGCTGGAGACGTATATCGTCACGCCGGGGCTTGGCGATGATGCGGGGATTACCGGCGCGATTGCGTTGGGGCTGAAGGCGCTGGCGGGATCGGTATAAACACCTCCTCCCGCTCATCCTGAGCCCCGTCGAAGGATGCGCGCGACCCGTGGGCTTGATCCCCGGTTGGGCAAGCCTTGGCGCGCATCCTTCGACAGGCTCAGGATGAGCGGGGTGGGTTAGGGTTAGGGCCCCGGCACCACGTCGAACGCGATATTCAGCCGTTCGCCCGCAGCAATCGGCACCGTACCGTGCCACACATACGACGGAAACAGCAGCAGTTCCCCCCGCCGCGGCGCGATCATCCCGCGCGGCGCCAGGTCCACACCCAGTTCGGCCGGCGGCGCGCCCCACTGGAAATGCCCCGCCGGCGCAGCGCCATCCTCCGGCAGCGCGACATAAAATGCCGACGACAACCACCCCAGCGGATGGCTGTGCGCAACATTAAAACCGCCCGACCCCAGGCGCACCGACCAGCTACCCGCAATCATCTGCGCCCCACGCGGCACCGACAACAACGGATGGCGCAGATCATGCGGCGGCAACCCCGCAACATGCGCACGCACGCCATCGAGCAAAGCCGCGCGCGCCCGCACGATAATCGGTTCATGCCGCAACAACACCGAACGATCGGTCTGTGTACCGGCCCGCACCGACTGCTCGGCATAAGGCGCGCCGCCGGAATGCAACCCGCGCAACACGTCAGCCAATTCGTCCAGCTCCGCAGCCGTCAGCGCAATATCATGCCCGCGCACAAACGCCGGATCCCCCTCCAGCCAATCGGCCAGCGGATCGCCCAGCATCCGCCAAGCAGTCGACAGATACGACCACCCCTGCCGCGATCCCGCCCGCACCATCTCCACGGCACCATCCCGCGCGCCCGCCGGATCGCCACGCCGCAGCGCCAGCCGCACCCGCGCCAGCCGCAGAAAATCATCCTCCCGCCCCGCCAGCCGCGCCAACAGTTCGGCGCATTCATCGAGCGCACCCGTCTCCCCCGCCGCCAGCACGCGCGCCGACAGCACGCCAAACGTCTCGCCCAGATGCCGCGCCGCCTCGTCGATCACCGCCGCCGCGCGCGGCCAGTCGCGCACTTGCGCCAGCGCGCCAAACCACCCCAGCCATAGCACCGCCTGCGTCGGATTAGCCCGCGCCGCCGCCGCCCAGCCCGCATCAAATCCGGCCGCATCGCCCGCCACCCAGCGCAAGGACGCCAGCACCCGCAGACCTTCGGTCCAATCGGGCACGTCCGCCAGAACCGCCTGCGCCGCATCCATCTGCCCTTCGGCCGCCAGCGCCAGCGCGCAATTGCGCCGGGCATCGCGGCTGGCCGGATCGAGCGCCAGCGCCCGCGCAAACAGGTCAGCGGCGGGATAGCCGCGTTCATACCGCACTTGCGCCAGCAAAAAGGCGATCTGCGGATCAGCCGGCGCCAGATCGCGCGCCGCGGTCAGCGCCGCATCGGCAGCCGCCATCCGCTGCGCCGTGCGGTGCCCGATCGCGAGCGCGAGCAAGACCTGCGCATCAAACATTTGCGCGACAAAGCTCGTCGACATAGTCCCGGTGGCTACCCACCCGCCCGGCCTCTGCCGCCATGGCCGCCTTGAACCTGGCCAGCCACGCCGCGCCATCGACCTCGCGATACGCAATCGCCGGATCGAGCCGCTCGGGCAAATTCCCCTGCCCGATCTGCACAGCCAGCCACGACGGCCCGCCAAACAGATCCATGTCGGCCGCGATCAACCGCCCATAGCGGCGGAAATGCGCGATCCGATCCCTTAAACTGTCCGGGATCGGCATATTTGCACAATACCGCCACAGCGGCTCATCACGCTGGTTGAGATGGTAATGCAGGATCAGGAAATCGCGGATCCGCTCTGTCTCACCCAAGGCCACGCGGTTGAATTCATCGCTGACCAGCGGATCGAAATCGCGATCGGGAAAGAACGCCAGCAGCTTGGAAATGTTCGCCTGGATCAGGTGCAGGCTGGTCGATTCCAGCGGCTCGAGAAACCCGCTCGACAGCCCAACCGCGATCACATTGCGGTTCCACGCCTTGCGCCGCCGCCCCGTGACAAACCGCAACGGACGCAGATCACCCAGCGGAGCGCCATCGAGCCGCGCCAGCAAATCATCAGCCGCCCGCGCATCATCGATAAACCCCGACGAATAGACAGTGCCATTGCCCGTCCGCCCCTGGATCGGAATGCGCCATTGCCACCCCGCCTCGCGCGCAGTCGATCGCGTGTACGGTAGAAAATCGTCCGTCGGCGCACTCGGCACCGCCAGCGCACGATCACACGGCAGCCAGTGAGACCAATCCTCGTACCCGGTATGCAGCGCGCCCTCGATCAACACCCCGCGAAACCCCGAACAGTCGATAAACAACTCACCCGTCAGCACCCGCCCATCGCCCAGCGTCACACTTTCGACAAACCCCGTTTCGCCATTCTGCTCGACCGATACGACTTTGCCTTCATGCCGCACCACGCCCTTGCCCTGCGCGTAACGACTGAGGAATGCCGCGTAACGCGCTGCATCGAAATGATAAGCATAGTCGTGCGTGCTGAGCACATTGCGCATATCGCGCGATGGCTGAGCAAATTTGCCCCCGTATGCCAGAGCCCACGCCATGCAGTAATTGTCGATGCTGTCGATGCCGCCCGACCGGCATTCCCTCAGCCAGAACTGATGCAGCGCGACGGTGTCGAACGGTTTGCCATACGTGCCGAACGGATGAAAATACGTGTGCCCGGGCCGCAGCCAGTCGACGAACTGGATCCCCAGTTTGAACGAGCCATGGGTTTCGCGGATGAACTGCGCCTCATCGATCCCGAGCATTTCGTTGAACAGCCGGATCGGCGGGATCGTCGCCTCACCCACGCCGACGATGCCGATGTCATCGGATTCGACCAGCGTGATCGTGCAGTCGCGCTGCAAGGTCCGGCTGAGCGCGGCCGCGGTCATCCACCCGGCCGCGCCGCCGCCGACGATGACTATCGACCGGATCATGCGATCGGGTGGGGTGTCCATGTTGACGTCCTTTTAGGGCCTGGGTTAGCAGCCCATGGGCACAAATATAAAGGCGCGCTTGAAAAACAGTGGGGTCCCGGATCAAGTCCGGGACGACGAGAATAAAACTATGTTCGCGCCTCAACGTTCGATGGACACGCAGGTCATGACGGTAACGGGATCCAAGGGCCCCTGGCCCTTGGCCGCCGGAGGCACCTAAGCGGCCGCCGGAGGCCCTTCAAACCATCAAAAACTAAACCGAACCGAACCCTCAGCCGCCCGCCCCTGCGCAACCTCCGCGTTGAACAGGTTCCCCGATCCTCCGACCAGGTTTGCCGCGCCCTGGGTGGCGTAGGCGTTGAACAGATTGTAGATATCGAGACCGAGCTGGATGCGGTCGGCCGGGCGAACTTTGGCGAACAGGCCGAACAGGGCCGATCCTGCGTATGTGCGCCCGTCGCCGCCCAGTGTGCTGGTCTGGCCATTGGCGCTGAAGCCGAGTTCGGCCTGCTTGATGCTGTAGCTGATCAGGGCCGAGTAGGTCAGGTCGGGGATGTTGGGCGATTTGAGGTAGGGCGCGTTTTGCGTGGCGGCGACTTTGGAGTGGTCGTAGGTTGCGCTCAGGACCAGGTTCACGCCGTGGTTGCGGTAGGTGCTGAACAGCTCGACGCCGGTGTCCTTGTATTTGCCTGAAATGATGCAGGTTTGTTCGTCGATCCCGAGCAGGTTTTCGCAATTGGTCTCCGAGATCTCCTGTGAGGAGATCGAGTAGCGCGAATAGAATCCGGTCAGCTCGACGGTGTAGCGGCCGCCGATCAGGTTGCCGCGGTTTTTCAGTCCGATTTCGTATTGGTTGACCGGGAACCGCGCGTTGGCGAGGCCTGCGGAGCTGAGGCCGCCGGTCGAGGTGAAATACGACGGGGTGCTGTTGGTCAGGCGGTCGGCGTTGAAGCGCGTGCCGTGCGAGGCGCGGGTAAAGACCGAGAGCGTGTCGATCAGCTTGTACAGCGCGCCGACCGACCAGTTGGTCGCGTGTTCGGTGAAGTTTACCGCGTTTACCGCCTCGTCATAGCCTTTTACGGGCAGCGCGGTGACGACCGAGGCGCCGGTGCGCGGGTCGATCTGCGTGATATTGGCCGTCGCGACGGTCGCGCCGGTGCTGCCCTGGGCCCAGCCATTGCCCGAGAAGATTTCTTCGCGGATGCTGCCGTCGAGGTTCAACGGGCCGAGGTCGAAATTGAGGTCGGCATAAGGCGCATTGTCGGTAAAGGTCAGGTCGAACTGCTGGTTCCAGCCCTGGCCGAACCCGGTCTGGCCGCCCGCTGCCAGCAGGTTGCCGCTGCCGTTCAGGCCGCTGACGAGGTCGAGTTCAGCCGGGTCCGACCCGCTGGCCTCGTTGATCGAGCGGTTCGAATGCCAGTCTTCGGCAATCCGCTGCGAGAAGTAGAGGTACCCCACCTTGAGGTTGCCCTTGAGCCCGTCCTTGCCGAAAATGTAGTCGGCGGCCAGGTCGTTGGCGACGTGGTCCATGTGGTTCATATTGGTGTGAACCGCGGAATTGTTGCTGACATAGGCGCCCGTGAAAGCAGCGCCGGCGTTCGGGCCATCGGCGTAGATCAGCGAGCCGGTGCCGACGGCTCGCGACGTTCGCTCTGCGCCGTAGAATTGCACATCGAAATTACCGCTCATCCGGGCAATGCGCGCATTGTCGTCGACCGTCAGGCCGCCGCCAAAATCATAATGCGTTTAAATCTGCGCCATTTTCTCGATGGTCTTGATGCCGTCGAGCGGCTGGCGCGCGATATTGCCGCTGGCGTAGGAAAACAGCGCGCTGGAATTCAGCACCGAATAGCCCGGCGCCTGGTTGCGCGCATCGCACAGGCCCGATAGACCGAAGTCCGAAACGCTCTTGCCGTTTACTTTGGCCGAACTGATGCAGCCGTTGTAGCTTGGCTCCTGGGTATTCGACCCTTTGAACAGCAGGCGGATAAAGCCTTTGCCGTCGGCAAATTCCTTGGTCACGTTGCCTTTGACCGCATAGGAATTGCTGACATTGTAGGCCGCGTGTTCGATGCCGTGGCCGATGTCGTAATAGCCGCCCACGTTGAAATACATCGTGTCGTTGATGCTGCTGCCGAGGCGGAAATTGACCTTGGAATAGTTGTAATTGAGGCCCTCTTCGGCCTCGATGAAGCCGCCTTCGTTGCGGCCGGTATAGCTGATATGGTTCAGCACCGCGCCGATCGCCTGCGACGCGAGCGTCGTCGCGGTGCCGCCGCGGATCGCTTCGATCCGCTCGTCGGTGACCATCGGGTGGGTCCAGTAATCGTTGTTGCCGAACTGGATATCGCCGAACAGCACGACCGGCAGGCCGTCTTCCTGGATCTGCACGAACGGCGAACCGCCGGTGGGCGTGCGCAGGCCGCGCACGCCGATGTTGGAATTGCCACCATCGCCCTGCGTGCCGGCGACCTGGATGCCCGGGATCAGGCGGTAAAGCTCGGCGGTCGATGACGCATTGAAATTCTGGATATCGGCCGACGAAATCGAGCTGATCGAGGTCGAGGTGGCGAGCTTTGTGCGCGACCCGGACGACGCAGTGACGACGATCGTGGCGAGCGTATCGTCTGCCGGTTTATCGGGTGTCATCGGCGCAGGATCGGCAGCAAATGCCGGTGTCGCAACGCTCGCAACCGACAGGGCTGCGGCCGACACACACGAATACAAAGCGGTGCGCTTCATCAGGTATTTCCCCCCACCAATGTCCCCGCCTCCCGGGCAGCGATCACATGCTCGTTAACCAAATTCCAGTACAAACGTTTGTGATCAGTACAGCAAAGGATTGCCTCAGCTCTTTTACCCAGCTCGTTCCCAAGTTGCCCATTCGCATCAGGCTTACCTGTGGAACAACGCGTCATTCCGGCCCTTTCATGCCAGACGATGTGGCACAACCCGCACCACAGGGTAGCCTGATTTGCGCAGGCTCGCTTTACAAAGGGCAGAGGTCACAAACGTCATCATGGACCATGACAATACCGTCGAGAAAGTTAAAGCAGACCCCGACGCAGCACCGCCACGGCTACGTATCCGCAACATTACCGAACTGGCACAACTGGCCGGCGTATCGCCCGGCACCGTGTCGCGCGCGCTCGCCGGCAAGGCGCTCGTCAACCCGCAAACGCGCGACCGCATCCAGGCGCTGGCGCGCGAACACGGGTTTCGGCTGAACCAGTTGGCGAGCCGGCTGCGCACGCAGCGCACCGGCGCAATCGGCATCGTGTTTCCACTCGGCCATGAAAGCCGCCAGCAAATCTCCGATCCGTTTTTCATGAGCCTGTTCGGCCACCTCGCCGATGCGCTGACCGAAAGCGGGCACGACATCATGCTGTCGCGGATCATCCCCGGCGACGCCGAATGGCTGGACCGCATCGTCGATTCCGGCATGCTCGATGGCGCGCTGGTCATCGGCCAATCAGACCAGAGCGCGGTGATCGATGCAGTCGCCGCGCGCTACCTGCCACTGGTCGTCTGGGGCTCGCACCGACCGGACCAGGTCCATTGCACCGTCGGCGTCGACAATCGCCTCGGCGGAAAACTGGCCGCCGAGCGCCTGATCGCGATCGGCAAGACCCGCCTGGCATTCCTGGGCGAAACGCGCGGGCCCGAAATCGCCGACCGCCTGGCCGGCGTGCGCGATGCGATCGGCACGCGCACCGACATCACCCTGCGCACAGTGCCAACCCCGCTGTCGAGCGAAGCCGTCGCCGAATTGGTCGCCAGCCAGTTGACCGAACTGGGCGACGACATAGACGGCATCGTCGCGGCATCCGATGTCATCGCAATGATGGTGCTGCGCATCCTGCACGAACGCGGGCGCTCGGTGCCCGATACGATCGCAGTCGTCGGCTTCGACGACCTGCCACTGGCCGAACGCACGGTGCCGCAATTGACCACCGTGCGCCAGGATGTCGCGACCGGGGCGAAGGCGATGGTCGCCACGCTGATGGACCGGATCGCGGGGACGAGCACGGGGCCGACGATTTTGCAGCCGGAGTTGATTGTTCGCGAGAGCGCTTGATTTTTAAGGGCCTCCGGCGGCCTAGGGCCATTGCCCTAGGGACCCGTTACCGTCTTGAACTGCGCGCTGAGTTTGCGTTTGCGCCCTGCCGCGCAGCGAATAATCGTCTTCCGACGCAGCGGCGGGATGTTACGCCGAACTGACACATCAACGCGGACGGTAACGGGATGCAAGGGCCCTTGGCCCTTGCCCGCCGGAGGCCCTCAAGCGATCACAACGCTATCCCCATCATACCGCACCCCGAACACCGGCGCCGGCGTGCCGCCGAAATGGGTGCGGATGAGGTCGGGGCGGTCTGCCAGAGAGCGGCCGGCCATGCCCCAGTAGTCGACGAAGCTCCACACTTCGTCGTCGCCGGTGACCCACCAGCTATAGCTTTGGGTGGGCTCGTGCAGCGGGTTGGCGGCGACCAGGCCGTTGGCGTTGACCGGGCGCCACGGGCCCGTCATTGCGTCGGCCACCATGGCGTATAGTCCGTTGGGGCCGGCGATGGCGTGGGGCGAGAATGTGTGCTGCTGGGTTGACCAGAACAGGTAGTAGCGCTCGTCGCGATGGATCAGGCATGCACGCTCGAGCTCGTTGTTGACGCCGGTTGCCTCGATCAGTGGATCGCCGAGGACCCATTCGTCGCCGTCGAAGGTTGCGATGCCGATTATGCCGTTGCATGCTTCCGTGCTCCAGGCGGCGCTGGCGGTGAAGACGATGTGCGCCAGGCCTGTCGCGGGGTCGCGAAACCAGGCCGGATCGCGAAAGGCCTTGATCATGCCTGGCTCGGGGTGCGCGATTTCCTGGCGGTCGCAGATATAGCGAATGCCGTCGGCTTCGATGATTTCGCGCGGGACTTGCCATTGGCCGGGCAGGCCGTCGGGCTGAAGCACGCCATCGACCGCAAACAGCCGTTGTTCGAAGGACATCGGGCCGTCGCGGCGGCCGGCGGCGGTGTAGAACAGCGTGACGGTAACGCCGTCGTCGAGCAGCACCGCGCTGCCTGCCCATTCGCGCGAGCCTGGGTTGCAGCCATCGGGCAGCGCATTGCCATGATCGCGCCAGCCGTCGGCGCCATGCGACAACAGCCGGATCCGCGCGAGCGCATGGCGGTCGGCGGGATCGGGCAAGGCCGGTGCGCTCAGGAAAAACCAGAGCGTGCGGCCACCCTGCACCGCGGTCGCGCCGTTTTCGTGCGCCAGCGGCCAGCAATCCCACAGATCGATGCCAGGCAGGATGGGCGCGACGTGGTCGGCGGTGATCACCGGCAAAGTCGGTGGATCGTCGAATGTGCGCGGCTCCCATCGGCTTGCGCCGAAGGCGTCAAACGATTGCGCTGATAGGCCTGGTTTTGGAGTCATGGTGCGACAGTCTGCCCGCGCTCAGGTGGGAAAGGATACCAGGGGCAGCGCATGTTTGCTGCCGCCCCCGACGATATGAAACACACTAATGCTTTCGGCGCGCATCGGCGGCAGCGGTACGCCATGGTCCAGCGGCGCGAATATGATCGACCCGCCGTCGGCATAGAGCGCGACCACGGTCATGCCGCCAGGGTCGCCAGCGCTGGTTGCCGACGCCCTTCCTCGACCCACGCCACCGCAAACGCCGCCGCGATCAGGCAGACGCCAGATACGCGCAGCATTACACGCGGATCACCGCCGAGCGCGCGGGCATAAACATCGAACCCGATCGACACGACACCCAGGTCGAGCCGGCTCATGACGACCGCAAACAGCAGCATCGGCAGCACGATCATCATGTTGAAAATGCCCATGTACACACCCGTGCGCGATGACGGGATCGAGTTCGTCAGGATGGCATAGGGGTTGCCCATGATACTTCCCCACGCCAGCCCGACGCCGATCGCCGGTACAAACAACAATGCCTTTGTCTGGATCATCGGCAGCGCGATCATGCCCAGCCCGCCACATGCCAACGCAAATGCATGCAGTGGGCCCGGCCCGATCCGCCGCGCCAGGGGCACCATTGCAAAAGCGGCGACAAACGCAACACCGTTGTAGAGGGCGGCGACTATGCCATTGGTTAGTACCGCGCTGTGAAACGCCGAGGTATGCGCGTCAGACGTGTGATATATCGTGCGGCCGAGCGAATAGGCCGCGTAGGTCCAGTAGCCGAACATGCCGAACCACTGGAACAGGCTCATCAGCCCCAATTTGCGCATCGCGCGCGGCATGTCGCGAATGGCGAAGACGATTTCCATCAAGGTCGCGCCGAACCCGCCCGGGCGACCGAGAATTTCGGCGCGCTCTTCATCCGACAGCGGCAATTCGGGCACGCGCCAGATCGACCAGACGATCGTCGTCAGCGACAGCACCGCGCCGATCGAAAACACCACGCGCACGGTATAGGGGATATGATGCGCATCGACCCAATCCTGGTCCATGCCCAGCATGACCAGCAGTGTCGGCGTCAGGAATGCCAGCATTTGCGCCAGGCCGGTGAACGCGCTTTGCGACAGAAACCCGAACTGGCGCTGCGCGGGATCGAGCCGGTCGGAGACATAGGCGCGATAGGGCTCCATCGTGATGTTGTTGCCCGCGTCGAGCAGCCAAAGGGTTGACGCCGCCATCACGATCGATGACGACAGCGGCATCGCGAACAGCCCCGCGCAGCACATCACCGCGCCCAGAAGGAAATACGGCGTGCGTCGGCCCCATTTGCCCGTCGTCCGGTCGCTCATCGCGCCGATCAGTGGCTGCAGGATCAGGCCGGTGAGCGGGCCGGCGAGTTGCAGCAGGGGTAGCTGGCTCTCGTTGGCGCCGAGGTAGCTGTAGATCGGGGCCATATTGCCCTGTTGCAGCCCGAAACTGAACTGCAGCCCCAGAAAACCGAGGTTCATCTGGAGGATACGGCCAAGTGGCAAGCGCGGGCGTGGCACGGACATGATGACTCTCCCCCGACGAATGCTAGCCCGTGCCGAGGGTGGTGTCACATTTATGTCGCGGTATCAACAATCGTTTGCACTAGGTAGCAGCCCAGTGGGCGTGACTATTTCGTAAAAAACCCCGCTCGATTTGAGCGGGGTTTTTTATACTTCGAATGGTTTTTGGACGGCCGAGCAATACGGCCGACCCAACCCCGTTAGTCGGGCTTCTTGCTGACCGCGACCATGGCTGCGCGCAGCAGGCGGTCCTTGATCATGTAGCCGGCCTGCAGTTCCTGGAGCACGGTGCCCGGTTCCACATCGGTCGAGGGCATTTCGATCATCGCCTGGTGCTGGTGCGGGTCGAGCGGCATGCCCTTGGCGGCAATCCGCGTGATGCCGTGGCTGGCAAACACTTTTTCGATCTCGCGCCCGGTCGCTTCGAGCCCGGAGACAAGGTTCTTGAACTTCTCGTCGCCGCGCAGGTCAGCCGGAATCGATTCGAGCGCACGCGCCAGGTTGTCGGCGACCGACAGGATATCGCGCGCAAACGACGTCGCAGCATACGTGCGCGCATCGGCGATATCTTTTTCCAGGCGGCGGCGCACGTTCTGCGTCTCCGCCTTCGCGTACAACACATCCTGCTTGGCGTTTTCGAGCTCGTTGGTCAGCCGGGCCACGGCTTCACTGGCCGAATTGGCGCCTTCGTCGATCATATCGGCAGGCACGCCATCCAGTTCCGCAGCAATTTCAGAGCGCTCAGTATCATTCATGGTCGTGAAAATCCGTCTTGGCCAATAAGTTTGCTCAACGATTGAGCCGTGAAATCTACCATGGGGACAACGCGCGCATAATTCAACCGTGTCGGCCCGATCACACCGACCACACCGACCACCCGCCCATCGCCATCGCGCCACGGCGTTGCGATCACCGAAGAGCCCGAAAGCGACATCAGCCGGTTTTCACTGCCGATGAAAATGCGCGTCGCCTGCGCCACCCGCGCCGCATCGAGCACATCCGCAATCGATTCGACGCTTTCCAGTTCGTCGAGCAATTGCCGCACCCGCTCCAGATCCTGCACCGCGGCATCGTCCAGCAAATTGGCCTGCCCCCGCACGACCAGCACCGGCCGCTGCGCCGAATCGCGGCTCCAGATCGCCAGCCCCCGGCGCACCAGATCCGCGCTGGCCGTATCAAGCGCGCTCTTCCCACTGGCGATCTCATGCGCAATCCCCGTCGCCGCCTCCGCCAGCGTACGCCCGGCCAACCGCGCCGTCAGGTAATTCCCCGCCGCCTCCAGCACCCCAGGCATCACCGCCTCGGCCAACTCCACTACGCGGTTCTCAATCCCGCCATCCTCCGCCACCAGCACAACCAGCGCGCGATGCGACGTCAGCGCGACAAAACTGATCTGCAACAACCGCGGCTCCCGCCGCGGCACCATCACCACCCCCGCGCCCGCCGACAATTCGGACAGCGCCGTACTAGCCGCCGCCAACGCAGATTCGATCGTCCCCCCCTGCACCAGCCCACGCTCGATCTGCGTCCGCTCGGCCAACGACGGCTCCGCCACTTGCATGATGCCGTCGACAAACAGCCGCAGCCCGATCTCTGTCGGCATCCGACCCGCGCTGGTATGCGCAGCCGACAACAGCCCGGCATCCTGCAATTCCTGCAGCACCGACCGGATCGACGCCGGCGACAGATTGACGCCAACACTGCCGGCCAGCGTTTTCGAGCCAACCGGTACGCCGGTGTCGATATACCCCTCGACCACGAGCCGGAAAATGTCGCGCGCGCGCAGGGTTAGTTCGCTTAGGGTTGGGCCTGGTGTCATTGTGGCGTCTTATAGCAGTAGGGGCCTCCGACGGCAAAGGGCCAGGGGCCCTTTGGTCCCTTTACCGTCTTGAACTGCGTGTCTCCCCGGCGTTTGCTCCCCGCCGCGAAGCGGCTGTAATCTGCCGCTGTGCGGCGGGACGCCAACGCAACAATAGCGCGCAGTGCAAGACAGGTAACGGGATCAAAGGGCCCCCGGCCCTTTGCCGCCGGAGGCCCTTGCGATACACGCCCCAATAGGCCAAACGCAGCCCCGATATCAAATGAAGGACAATATCCATGCGAGCTTCGGGCCGTGCCGCAGATGAAATGCGCACCATCAAGATCGAAACCAATTTCACCAAGCATGCCGAAGGCTCGGTGCTGATCAGCTTTGGCGATACCAAAGTGCTGGTAACCGCGTCGGTCGAAGAGCGCGTGCCGCCGTTTATGCGTGGCAAAGGCGAAGGCTGGGTGACGGCGGAATATTCGATGCTGCCGCGCGCGACGCACACGCGCAGCAGCCGTGAAGCCGCCAAGGGCAAGCAGTCGGGTCGTACGCAGGAAATTCAGCGGTTGATCGGGCGTTCGCTGCGCGCGGTTACCGACCTGAAGAAGCTGGGCGAGCGGCAGATCACGCTCGATTGCGATGTGATCCAGGCTGATGGCGGCACGCGGACTGCGTCGATTTCGGGCGCGTGGGTCGCGCTGCGGCTCGCGGTGGACAAGTTGATTGCGCAGGGGTTGATCAAGGAAGATCCGCTGCCGCGCAAAGTTGCGGCGATTTCCTGCGGGATCGTGGGCGGCGCGCCGGTGCTCGATCTCGATTATATCGAGGACAGCAGTGCCGATGCCGATGCCAATTTCGTGCTGATCGAAGGCGGGCATATCGCCGAAGTGCAGGCTACTGCCGAAGGCGCGACGTATGACGAAGAGGGCCTGCTGGCGCTGCTGCGGTTGTCGCGGATTGGTTGCGAGCAGATCTTTGCCGCGCAGGATGCTGCGGTCGGGCGCTGATTGCGATGACGCCCATCGGCAAGCTCGTGATCGCGACGCATAACGCGGGCAAATTGCGTGAGATACGCAGCCTCCTCGCGCCTTATGGCGTGGAATGCGTGTCGGCGGGCGAGCTTGGCCTGCCCGAGCCTGAGGAAACCGGCACGACCTTTGTCGAGAATGCGCTGTTGAAGGCGCATGCTTCGGCGAAGGCGGCGGGTTTGCCGGCGCTGGCGGACGATTCCGGATTGTCGGTCGTTGCGCTGGGCGGCGCGCCGGGGGTTTATACGGCCGATTGGGCGGAGGCTGCGCCGTATGAAGGTGGGCCCGGGCGCGATTGGTATATGGCGATGGGCAAAGTCGAGGGGAAGCTGGCTGAGCTGGGCGCGGATGTTGCGCGCGATGGCTGGTTTTCTTGCGTGCTGGCGTTGGCCTGGCCCGATGGCAGTGAGGCGGTGTTCGAGGGGCGTGTTGACGGCGCCTTGACCTGGCCGCCGCGCGGGACGCTGGGGTTTGGGTATGATCCGGTGTTTGTGCCGCATGGCGAGACGCGGACGTTTGCCGAGCTCGATCCGGCGCACAAGCATGCGATCAGTCATCGCGCGGATGCATTTGCAAAGCTGGTCGCGGCGGTGTTTGCACCGGGCGGCCAAGGTTAGTGCTTTTGGGGCGCATACGCGCTACCATCGCATCATCGTCGCCCCGGACTTGATCCGGGGTCCCGCTTCCTGGCGACGTCGCGAAGAACAGCAGGATACCGGATCAAGTCCGGCATGACGAAATTAAGCAGGTAATTTATGCAGCCGCTTGCGCTTTATATTCATTGGCCGTTTTGCCTGGCCAAGTGTCCGTATTGCGATTTCAACAGCCATGTCCGCGATGGGGTGGATGTGGCGTTGTGGGAGAGCGCACTGCTGGCGGACATGGCGCATGAAGCCACGCTGACACCGGGCCGGCAGTTGACGTCGATATTTTTCGGCGGGGGCACGCCGTCGCTGATGCCGCCGGCGCTGGTCGAGAGCCTGTTGGTGGCGGCCGCGCGGCACTGGACGTTTGCGCCCGATATCGAGATCACGCTGGAGGCCAATCCGTCATCGGTCGAGGCATCGCGGTTTGCCGCGCTGGCGGGCGCGGGGATCAACCGGGTTTCGCTCGGGCTTCAGGCGCTCGATGACACGACTTTGCGGTTTCTCGGCCGGCTGCACGATGCGGCCGAAGGTCTGGCCGCGCTCGATGTGGCGCAGCGACATTTTGGCCGGGTCACTTTCGATCTGATCTATGCGCGGCCCGAACAGACGCCGGCGATGTGGCAGGCGGAACTGGCGCGCGCGCTGTCGTTCGGCACCGGGCATCTGTCGTTGTACCAGTTGACGATCGAGCCCGGCACGCGGTTTGCGACTTTGGTGCGCGAGGGCAAATTGATCCCGCTCGACGACGATGCGGGGGCCGATCTGTTTGCGCTGACCCGCGATATGACCGCGGCGGCCGGGATGCCGGCGTACGAAATCAGCAACCACGCGCGCGCGGGCCAGGAAAGCCGGCACAACCTGACCTATTGGCGCTATGGCGATTACGCCGGGATCGGGCCCGGCGCGCATGGCCGCCGCACGAACCTGGCGACGACACGCCATCGCAAGCCGGAAAACTGGCTGTCGGCGATCGAGCGCGCCGGACATGGTTTGCAGGAAGAACGCCCGCTGTCGGTGGGCGAACAGGCGAGCGAAGCGCTGCTGATGGGCCTGCGCCTGCGCGAAGGGGTCGATCTGGCGCAACTGGCCGCGCGGTTGCAACTGCCGCAGGTCACGCTGATCGACGCTGAGAAAGCGCGGTTTTATGGCGATCTTGGTTTGGTCGTGCGTGATGGCGATCGTTTGATCGTTACGGACCAGGGCATGCCACTGCTCGATGCCTTGCTGGGCGAAGTGGTGGCCGCCGACCTCGTGGCCGCATGATCGAGGCGGAAATCCTGGCGGCATGGCATGACCATCTGACGCATGGCCGGCGTCGTTCCGCACACACTGTCCGCGCTTATGTCGCCACCGCGCGGCGGTTGATCACGGCGCTGGATGAAACGCCGCGTGATTGGCCCACCCTCGCCGCGCTCGATGTCGCCGCATTGCGCACGCAACTCGCGGGGCGCCGCTCAGCAGGCATCGGCCAGGTTTCGGCTGCGCGCGAATTGTCCGCGTTGAAAGCGTTCATGGCGTTTGCGCGGGGCCAGGCCGGGCTGCCCGCCGCTGCGCCCAAGTTACGTGGCCCGCGCGTCAAGAAAGGCCTGCCGCGCCCGATCACGCCCGACGAGGCGATGCACCTGACGCAGACGGTCGCCGAAGACGCGGAAGAACCGTGGATCGCGGCGCGCGATATGGCGGTGCTGCTGCTGCTGTATGGTGCGGGCCTGCGCATTGGCGAGGCGCTGGCTTTGACGCCAGCGATCCTGCCGTTGGGCGACAGCATGGTGATCACTGGCAAAGGCGGGCGGCAACGCCTGATTGCGCTGCTGCCGGTCGTGCGTGATGCGATCGATCGCTATGTCGCATTGGCGCCATGGCCGCTGCCACGCGAGGAACCATTGTTTCGCGGAGCCAAAGGCGGGCCATTGGCGGCGGGCATGATCCGCCGTGTGATGGCACGCTCGCGGACGCTGCTGGGACTGCCGCCCAGCGCGACGCCGCACGCGCTGCGCCACAGCTTTGCCACGCATTTGCTCGGCGCCGGGGCGGATTTGCGATCGTTGCAGGAGCTGCTTGGCCATGCGAGCCTGTCCTCGACGCAGATTTATACGCAAGTCGATGCGGCACGCCTATTGGATGTTTACAGATCGGCACACCCGCGCGCTTAGTCCTTCCCTCAGGACCAGCGGATTCACACAAAGTGAACCGCTAAAATTGTGGTGTTAATACACAAAGCTCGCTCATCCTGAGCTTGTCGAAGGACGCGCGCAACGGTCGATCCAGGCGAACTTGTTTTCGCGTTGGGCCAGCGTTGGCGCGTGTCCTTCGACAAGCTCAGGATGAGCGAAACCTGCTAAACGACAGCACCTTGGTTGGGAACGCCAACTGCTTTCACCCGCGCCCAGAGCTTGTCGAAGGACGCGCGCAACGATCGATCCGGGCTAACTTGTTATCGCGTTGGGCTAGCGTTGGCGCGCGTCCTTCGACAAGCTCAGGATGAGCGGACCTTGCTAAACAACAGCACCTTGATTGGGGACGACTACTGCTTCACCCGCGCTCGCGGCAGCCGCAAAGTCACCAGCAACCCACCCAGATCTTCGCTTTGGCCCAGCGCGATCGATCCGCCATACAGCTCGGCCACATCGCGCACGATGGCCAGGCCCAGCCCGGTGCCGGGCTTGCCGGTGTCGAGCCGCGCGCCGCGGGTAAACAACTGGTCGCGCGCGACTTCGGGGATGCCCATGCCGTCATCCTCGATCCAGATGTCGCAATACCGCGCGTCGGACGTCTTGGCCTCCATCGTGATGAACACGGACCCGCCGCCATATTTCGCGGCATTTTCAATCAGGTTGCCCAGGATTTCATCAAGATCCTGGCGCTCGATCGCCACTTGCGCCTCGCGATTGCCATCAAGGTCGAGCCGGGTGTCGGGATAGAGCCGCTCGACCGCGCGCACCACCGCCTCGACGCTGTCGCCCAGTGTCGCGCGGGACTGGCCGATCGCGCGGCGGCCCACGGCGCGCGCGCGTGCCAGATGGTGATCGACCTGGCGGCGCATCACCAGCGCTTCGCGGCGCACAGTATCGGCCAGGTCGTCGGCTTGCGCAGTCGCGGCGTTGGTGATGACGGTCAGCGGCGTCTTCAGCGCGTGCGCCAGATTGCCCGCATGCGTGCGCGCCTCCTGCGCCTGGCGCTCCGAATGCGCGAGCAGTTCGTTCAGTTCGAGCACCAGCGGCTGCACTTCGAGCGGCAGCGGCTCGGTCAATTGCGACCCTGATTCTTCTCGCAGCCGCGCGATCGCCTGGCGCACGCGGCGCAGTGGGCCGAGGCCATAATACGTCTGCGCCACCGCCATCGCGATCAGGCCCAGCCCCAGCACGACGAATGACCAGATCAGGATCGCGCGGATCCGGCGGATCTGCCCATCGAGATCGGTGCGGCCCGACGCGACGGCAAATTGCCACGCAGTGTTGCTGCCCGGCAGGATCACCGACCGCTCGATCACACGCAGCGGTTCGCCATCGAACTGCTTGCTGTCATAGATATGCGGCTGGTTGTCGAAATGATCGCCCTTCAGCTTCAGCGTGCGATCCCACAGCGAGCGCGAGGCGAATTCATCGTGCCCAGCCCCGGAAATCTGCCAGTACAGCCCGCTGGTCGGCTCCAGAAACCGCTGGTCGCCCAGCGGCCGGCTGAAATACACTTCGCCTTCGGGCCCGATTTCGGCCGCGGCGACCATCGCGGTCAGCATGTAGTTGAGCTGGTCATCGAAATTGCGCGTGACCAGGCCCGTTAGCGTCTGGTCGAGCGCGAGCCCACCGCCGAGCAGCAGCACGAGGATCCACGCAAACGCAATGAACAGCATGCGCCGGCGCAGCGAGCCGGTATGGCGCGTGACGATTACCGGCGCGCCTGGAGCAGGCACGACTTCGCCGGCGCCAGCTAATGCTGCGCCAGCGAGGCCGCGCTCAGACGCGAGCGGGATCGTTGAGGCTGTAACCGAGGCCACGGATCGTCGTAATCACATCAGGACCAAGCTTCTTGCGAATGCGCGTAACAAACACCTCGATCGTATTGGAATCGCGATCGAAATCCTGATCGTAGATATGTTCGATCAGCTCGGTACGGCTGACCACCTTGCCCTTGTGGTGCAGCAGGTACGACAGCAGCTTGTATTCCTGCGCCGTCAATTTGACCGGCTCACCTGCCAGGGTCACACGGCCCGACCGCGTGTCGAGCCGCACATCGCCAGCGATCAGCTCGGCGCTGGTATTGCCCGACGCCCGGCGGATCAGCGCGCGCAGGCGTGCGATCAGTTCCTCGGTCTGGAACGGCTTGGCCAGGTAATCATCGGCACCGGCATCGAGGCCTGCGACCTTGTCCGACCAACTGTCGCGCGCGGTCAGCACCAGCACGGGAAACTTGCGCTGTTCCTTGCGCCACATGTTGAGCACGGTCAGCCCGTCGATTTCCGGCAGGCCCAGATCGAGCACGACGGCGTCATATTCCTCGGTCGAGCCCATGAAATGCCCGTCTTCGCCATCGACCGACAGATCGACCGCATAGCCATTCGCTTCGAGCGTGGACTTCAATTGACGACCCAGCATGGGTTCGTCCTCGACGATCAGGATGCGCATGGAAGTGTGGTGCCCCTATTGGCATTGGACCGTTCTGGCCCGTTGCCGTTCATGTCCCGATCATTGCCCCCTGGATCCTGAACGGTCAAGGAATGGCGCCGTAGTGTGGCGTTCAGATTGGTCCGTTGTGAGCGGACGCCGCCTTCACCACCGCACCATTACTGAGCGGAGCGCCACCTACCCCCCACGTCGTCCCGGGCTTGACCCGGGATCCCGCTTTCTTTGCGAGCGTCGCGTGAATGCGACAACCGAGCAGAAAGGCAGCGGGATCCCGGGTCATGCCCGGGACGACGAGTCTGCTGAGGTGGTTACACTGCCGCTCGCGTCTACCGCCGCCCGCGCACTTGCCCCGTACGCGCGTCGACATCGACAAACACCACGCGCCCATTGTGGATAAATTTCAACCGATAGACCATCGCGTCAGGATCGTATTCCGGCCCAAGGTATTCCATGCCACGCATCGTCGGCAGCACCTGGCGCTCGATCGAGGGCAGCGAGCGGATGTTGCCCGCACGCAAATCGCGCCGCGCATCATTCTGCTCGTCATGCGGCCCGCCGGCGCTCGCAATCCCCGGGATCGCAAGCGCCAGCGCGCCCATTGCGCCCAAAAAGTTCAATCGAATCCGTTGCATCACGCTGGCCTGATAGCCACCAAGCATTGAACGCATGGTGAATAGGCGGACAATCATTTGTCGCGCGCGAAAAAACCGGTCCCGTTTTTCCCGCAATAGGCTATGCGCGCCAACTTATGGCAATCGCACCGATACTCAGCTGGGAAGGCCTCGGCCTGCTCCAGGGCAATGGCTGGCTGTTCCAGGACATCGCACTTTCCATCGCCCCGCGCGACCGGCTCGCGCTGATCGGGCGCAATGGCGCCGGCAAGACCACCTTGATGAAGCTGATCGGCGGCCTGATCGAGGCCGACCGCGGCAAGCGTTCGGTGCAGCCGGGCACGCGCATCGTCACGCTGGAACAGGACCCGTTCTTCACCGGGTTCGCCACCTTGATGGATTTCGCGCTGCACGGTGACGACGCCCCCGAACGCCACGAAGTCGAGGCGATCGCCGACCAGTTGGGCATCGACATGTCGCGCAATGCCGAAAGCGCGTCGGGCGGTGAACGCCGCCGCGCCGCACTGGCACGCGCGCTGGCGAGCGAGCCCGACCTGCTGCTGCTGGACGAACCGACCAACCACCTCGACCTGGCCGCGATCGAATGGCTGGAAACCTGGCTGCAACGCTATAACGGCGCGTTCGTCGTGATCAGCCATGACCGCACGTTTCTTGAACGCCTGACCCGCGCGACATTCTGGCTCGACCGGGGCAGTTTGCGCCGCAAGGATGTCGGGTTCGGCGGCTACGAAGCGTGGATGGAAGCCATCTACGCCGAAGAAGCGCGCGCGGCCGAGAAACTCGATGCGAAGCTGAAACTGGAGGCGCACTGGCTGCTGCGCGGGGTCACCGCGCGGCGCAAGCGCAACCAGGGGCGGCTGGCCAAATTGGGCGAGATGCGCGCGCAACGCGCCGCGATGATGACTCCGCAGGGCACGGCAAAGCTCGCGCTAGGCACCGATGACGCCAAGAGCAAAGCGGTGATCGTCGCCGACCAGGTGAACAAGAAATTCGGCGATCGCACGATCATCAAGGATTTCACGCTGCGCATCACGCGCGGCGATCGCATCGGCGTTGTCGGATCGAACGGCGCGGGCAAGACGACGCTGCTGAAACTGCTGACCGGCGACCTCGCGCCCGACAGCGGCAAAATCACTTTGGCGCAGACGCTCGAAGCGGTGCTGATCGATCAGCAGCGCAGCCTGATGTCGCCCGAAAAACGCATCCGCGACGTCCTGGCCGAAGGCGGTGACTGGATCGACGTGCGCGGCGAACGCAAGCACATCCAGGGCTATCTGAAGGATTTCCTGTTCGATCCGGGCCTCGTCGAGGCGCGCGTCGGCACGCTGTCGGGCGGCGAGCGGTCGCGCCTGCTGCTGGCGCGCGAATTCGCGCGCAAGTCGAACCTGCTCGTGCTCGATGAACCGACCAACGATCTCGATCTGGAAACGCTCGACCTGTTGCAGGATGTGATCGGCGATTACGATGGCACCGTGCTGATCGTCAGCCATGATCGCGACTTTCTCGATCGCACGGTCAATATCACGCTCGGGCTCGATGGGTCTGGCCGGGTCGACGTGGTCGCCGGCGGCTATGCCGAATGGGACCGCATCCGCAAGGAGCGCCTGGCGGGCCGCCCGGTCGCCAAATCGGGCAGCGCTGCGACGGCATCCACGCCGCCACCACCCGCGCGCAAGGGCAAGCTGACATACAAGGACCAGCGCGATTACGAATTGCTGCCCAAGCGGATCGAGGCGATCGATGCGGCCGTGGCCAAAGGCGAAGCGGATCTTGCCGACCCCGCGCTCTACACTCGCGACCCTGCGCGCTTTGCAAAACTGACCGCAGAACTCGACGCTTTACGCGCCGAAAAAGACGCGGGCGAGATGCGCTGGCTCGAACTTGCGGAACAGATCGAGGGGTAACGCAGTTCATACACTGGCAAGGCTTGCTAACTACAACGTGTTCCTGGCCAAAAAGGGAATAGGGCAAACCTTGCCAGGCCATCACACCTGATGGAATTAACGCGACGCGGCCGACCCCGCATACTGAGAGCAAACGATGATCAACCGCATCCGCGACATTCGCCGGCAAAAAGGGCTGACCCTTGCCGATGTGGCCGCCCGCTGCGACCCGCCGACCACTGCGCAGACGATCGGGCGGCTGGAAACGGGCATGCGCTCGCTCTCGCTCACCTGGATGAACCGGATCGCGGGCGCGCTCGAAATCGATCCGCAGGCATTGGTCAAAGCCGAAAGCAGCACCGCACCGACGGTGATCGCGCGGCTGGGCATCAATGGTATCGAGGCCGCGGCGCGCCAGGTCGAAGCGATCTTTCCGGTCGTGCCCGGCGGCGAAGCCTCGCTGGTCGTGGTATCGGTCGAGGCGAGCGCTGGCGAATACCGCACCGGCGACCAGATCTGGTTGCGCCAGGTCGGCTCCGAAGATTTTCCGCGCGCACTAAACCGCGATGTATTGGCCCCCCGTCCCGGCGGCCGGTTTGCGTTTGGCCGGATGATCGATCGCGATGGCGAACGCATCGCGATCCTGCCGCCCGGCATCGGCCAGCGCCAGGTCGTGATCGACCGGCCGAACTGGCTGGCGGTGGCCGAAATGCTGGTCCGCCGGCTCTGACCCGCTTGCGCCTCCTGTCGCTGGCGACGCTGTATCCGGCGCCGGGCCGCGCCGGTTTTGGACGCTTTGTACAGACCCAGTTGGAAACGCTCGCTCGCCAGGGCGAATGGGATGTCACGGTGATCAATCCGATCGGATTGCCCCCGCTGCCGCAATTTCTATGCCCGGCAAAATACGCCCCGCTGCGTGCGATTCCGCTGGTCGAAACCGGCGTCGTAACCGTGCATCACCCGCGCTTTGCGCTGATCCCCCGGCTGTCGGGGCGGTTCAATCCCTCGCTGATCGTGCGCGCGGTGCTGCCACTGGTGCGCAAGCTGCATGCCGCGGCACCATTCGACATGATCGACGCGCAATTCTTTTATCCTGACGGCCCGGCCGCCGCGGATATCGCACTCGCGCTGAACCTGCCGCTGGCGATCAAGGCGCGGGGCAGCGACATCCTGCACTGGGGCGCTGTACCGTCCGCGCGCACGCAGATGCTCGCTGCCGGGGTGCAGGCCAGCGCGCTGCTGACTGTGTCGCAGGCTTTGGGCCGCGACATGATGACGATGGGCCTGCCCGGTGATCGCATGCGCGTGCATTATACCGGGCTCGATCATGCGCGGTTTTATCCCCGGCCGCGCGATGAGGCGCGCGCGACGCTGGCCACGCGCCTGCCCGCGCTGGATGTGCCGGCGGGTGCGCGGATGGTCGTGTGCGTCGGCAATCTGATTGCGATCAAGGGCCAGGCACTGGCGATTGCCGCGATGAGCGAATTGCCTGACGATGTCGTGCTGGTGCTGGCTGGTGGCGGGCCTGACGAGGCGGCGCTGCAGGCTCAGGTCGCTGCGGCCGGGCTTGGCGCGCGTGTGTTGTTTGCGGGCGCGCTGGGGCATGATGACCTGCCAGTGTTGTTGAGCGCGGCCGAGGCGATGGTGTTGCCTTCGGAACGCGAAGGGCTCGCCAATGCGTGGATCGAGGCGATTGCCAGCGGCACGCCGATTGTGATTACCGATGTGGGCGGTGCGCGCGAAGTTGTCAGCAGTGCCAGCACGGGGTGTGTCGTCGATCGCACGCCTGCTGCGCTTGCCGAAGGGTTGCGGACTGTGCTGGACGCGAAGGCGCCGCAGGACGAGGTCGCTGCGGCGGCCGCGCGGTTTAGCTGGGACTCGAACGCGGCGGAACTGGGTTCGATCTACACGGAGGTTGTGGGCCGCAATACGAGGTCCACTTAGCCCCAAGCCCCCAACCCCGCTCATCCTGAGCTTGTCGAAGGACGCGCGCCAAGGTCTGCCCCGCGCGCTTGCAACCTCGCCCAGACCACCTGTTGCGCGCATCCTTCGACGGGGCTCAGGATGAGCGGGGGGTGGTGTGGACTTGGTCAGGTCAGGGTCAGATCAGATCGCCCTACTCGCTCCGCGAGTAGGGGCTTGGCCGGCTCCCTTACCCGCGCCGCGCCACTTGCGCGTCGCTCTTGACCTCAGCCGGTACAAAGCTCTTCGACGACACCTTCAGCCAGATCAAAATCGGCGCGGCCATATAGATCGAGCTGTACGTACCGACGAAAATCCCCAGCGTAATCGCTGCGGTAAACCCGAAAATGACCGCAGGACCAAAGATCAGCAGCGCAACCAGCGTGATCAGCATCGACAACGACGTCACGATCGTGCGCGCCAATGTCTCGTTGACCGACAGGTCGAGCAATTCCGGCATCGGCATCTTGCGATATTTTTTCAGGTTTTCGCGGATACGGTCATAGACCACGATCGTATCATTGAGCGAATACCCGATCAGGGTCAGCAGCGCGGCGACGATGTTCAGGTCGAATTCGAGATGGGTCAGCGCAAACATGCCCAGGGTCAGCGACACGTCGTGGACCAGGCTGAGCAGCGCGCCGATACCGAACTGCCATTCGAACCGCAGCCAGATATAGCCCGCGACGAACAGCGCGGCCAGGCCGAGCGCGCGGAACGCATCCCAGCCCAGTTCCTTCGACACTTTGCCCGATACCGAATCGACGCCGTCGATGCGCGCGTCGGGGTGTGCGGCTTTCACCGCGGCGGTGATCGTGCGCGACATCTTGTCCGACAGCGCGGGATCACGATCGGCGCCATCGGGCAGCTTCATGCGGATCGAAATCGAATTGGGATTGCCGAAGCGCTGGATTTCGGGCTCGCCGTAGCCGAGCTTGTCGACTTCGCTGCGCAAGGCACCGACCGGCGCATCGGCGCTGCGTTCGAACGTCACGCGGATCATCTGGCCGCCGACGAAATCGACGCCCAGGTTGAGCCCGCGCGTCGCCACCAGGCCCCACGAGGCAAACACCAGCAAGGCGCTGATGATATAGAACGGCACGCGCCATTTCAGGAAATGGATGTTGGTGTGATCGGGGACGAGTTTGAGGAGTTTCATGGTTTTTGCTCCTCTTACAGGTTCAGGTCGGCAGGACGCGCGCGGCGCAGCCATTGCGACACCCACATCCGGGTCATGACCACGGCGGTAAACACCGAGGTCATGATGCCGATGATCAACACGACGGCGAAGCCCTTTACCGGCCCCGATCCGAATGCGAACATCAGCGTCGCAGCGATGATATTGGTGATATTCGCGTCGAAAATCGCGCGGGTCGCTTCCTTGTAACCCACTTCGACCGCCTGGATCACCCGGCGGCCGCGATGGCGTTCTTCACGAATGCGTTCGTTGATCAGCACGTTGGCGTCGACCGCCGCACCGATCGTCAGCACGAACCCGGCGATGCCCGGCAAAGTCAGCGTCGTGCCGACCACGCCCATGATCCCCAGGATCATCAGCATGTTGAGCGCGAGCGCAAGGACTGCGTACACGCCAAACCGGCCATAAGTGACGATGATGAAGATCGCGAGCGCAAGCGTGCCCACGCCCATCGCGATCATGCCCTTGCGGATCGAATCGGCGCCGAGGTCAGGACCGACAGTGCGCTCCTCGACGACTTTGAGATCGACCGGCAAGGCGCCCGAGCGCAGCGAAATCGCCAACTGGTTGGCGCTGTCGGTGGTGAAATTGCCCGAAATGACCGCGCTGCCGCCCAGGATCGCTTCATTGATCGACGGCGCCGACAGCACTTTGCCATCGAGGATGATCGCGAACGGCTTGCCGACATTCAGCGAGGTCAGCTTGGCGAATTTCGCCCCGCCATCGCTGTTGAACGTGATCGTCACGGTCGCGGCATTGGTCTGCGAATTGTTCGACAACTGCGCATTGGTCAATTCGTCGCCGCGAATCCCGCCCAGCCGCTTGACCGCGATCTTTGGCGCTGCGCCGGCCTTGCCTTCGGCAAAAGGCACGATTTCATCGCCCGGAGGCGCAATGCCCTGCGCGACGTCACTGGGCAAAGCAGCCTGGTCGACGAGCTTGAATTCCAGCTTTGCAGTCTGGCCCAGCAGGTTTTTCAGCGCCTGCGGATCCTGCAGCCCGGGCACCTGCACCAGAATACGGCGCGGGCCCGAACGGATGATCGTCGGCTCCTTCGTGCCGAGCGCGTCGATGCGCTTGCGCACGACTTCGACGGCGGTGTCCATCGCCTGCGTAACCGCCTGGTCGATGCCTTCCTGGCTCGGCGTCAGGACAAAGCGATTGCCGTCGACGACCGTGATCGTCCAGTCGCGCTTGCCCGTCAGGCCCGCGCCATTGGTCAGCGGCAGCATCGCTTCGCGCACGGCGTCGATTTTCGACGGGTCTTCGACCTGGAAATTGATCGCGCCATTGGTATTGGAGATGTCGCTGACGCGCACTTGCGGGGTCATCGCGTGCAGCTTTGTGCGCACCGATTCTTCCATGCCTTCAACGCGCTGGTTGCGCACTTGCGCCGGATCGGCCTCGAGCAGGATATGACTGCCACCGGCCAGGTCGAGCCCCAGATTGACTTTGGGTTCAGGCAGGCCGGCGGGCCAGCGCACGCCGGCCATGCTGGCCAGCGTCGGCAGCGATGACAGCGCGCAGGCCAGCGCCAGCGCCCAAAGCATGATGACTTTCCAGCGCGGGAAATCGAGCATGGTCGTGTGTCCCCCGGGTCCGCTCAGTCGTTGGCCACGACGGTGGCGCCCGGCACCATGATTTCGCCGATCGTGGATTTGACCGCGCGCACTTTGACGCCGGTTGCGATTTCCAGCTCGACCGTGGTGTCGTCGACTTTCAGGACTTTGGCGATCAACCCGCCCGCGGTGACAACCTGGTCACCCTTTTTCATCGACGAAATCTTGACCTGCAAATCCTTCTGCCGCTTCATCTGCGGGCGCAGGATCAGGAAGTAGAAAATCACCGCCATCGCCACCAGCGGCAAAAACTGCATGTAGGCTGGCGGATCGCCGGCCGAAGCGGCGGCCTGATCAAGGATGGAAAGCAAGGGGAATCCGTTCATGACTGGAAAATAGGATCGCCCGATTGCGAATCAAACCCCCCGTGCACTGTGCGCACAGACAGGTCCGACGAGCATCCGGACGTGGCTGGCGCGACTAGCAGCTTGCCTGCGCAATGGCAAACCCCCCACAATCGCTAAACTATACCGAACGCGGCACGGGCTGCAGGCAAATAAGCGAATTGCAGCGCCAAACCCGCTTGCCATTCGCAAACCCCCTCCTTATAGGCCCGTCCTCCGGTCGGGACGTAGCGCAGCCTGGTAGCGCATCACACTGGGGGTGTGGGGGTCGGAGGTTCGAATCCTCTCGTCCCGACCAATTTACCAAATTTCTGCAACAGGTTATGCGGGCGGCGAAAGCCGCCCGTTTCCGTTTGCGCGCCGAAACGAAGCCCTGCCTAAGTGTTGTCCGCCGGCAAAAGATGCCCGACCAGCGCGCGGGCATGTTCCGCACAGTCCACCAGCCCTTGCGTAAACGGGTGGCGTTCCAGCAATTGGGGCAGCGCCAGGCAATAAATTTGCGACGCGGGCGTGCCGGTGAGTTCGAGCTGGAATGGATCGCTGATCGGGCGCTCGGGGTGTTGCAGCTTTTGCGCCAGTGATTTGAACGGCAGCTTGGACAAATGGGCCGGCGATTGCCCGCGTGCGTCGATCATGGAGTCGAACGTGACCAAGCCATCTTCGGTTTCGACACTGATCGCGCCCGATGGCCCTTGCGAAAAATGCGACTCAGCGCCGGTGGCCAACAGGCTCAACACCCCCGCCTCGTACAACGCGATGATCCGCGCCAGCGACAGGTGCGGAATCGCGGCATAGCAATCGGCGAACACCGGCAGGAGGTGGCTGCGGAACCGCTCGTAGTCGGCGTCGGACAGCGCGCGCAGCACGTCGTCGAACACTTCGTGCCCGCGCAGCAGGACATAGCGGTGCGGCACGGTTTCCTTGCGGCGGATGGATTCGCGCGCGGCGGCGCGGTCGCGCTTGACCGAACGCAATCCGCCCAGGTCGTGGCGCAGCGCGAAATAGGCGGGCGCCAGGCCTTCGACCGTGCGCGCGGTGGACGGCAAACCGTTCAGGTACTCGGGATCGGCTTCGTCCAGTTCCGCCAGCAGCAGCGCATACACGCGATCGAGCAGGCCGTCGGTGCCCTGCGCGACTTCATCGGCAACCGCGTCCGGGGTCAGGTGCGCCGCCGGGCCATAGGGAAACGGGTAATAGAAATCGCCCTCCGGCATCACGCCCATGTGCGACACCATCGCGATCGACAGGTCCTCCTGCCCGTCATTGGGCAGCCAGGTGACCTCGCCCGCAATATCTTCGAACCGGCCACGCGCATGGCCCAGCGCGACCACCACATCGACCGCCGACAACGATGATCCGAGAATGCCGATACGCTGCCCCGGCGCCTGCGTGATCCGCGTGTAGGGCCACGGCGAGATCAGCGGCACGCCATCGATCTGCGGATGTTTGGGCCAGGCATGGCCCGACGCGATCACCACCGCATCGCAAGCGGTCGTGCCGGTCGCGTCGCCATGGCGCCACTGCACTTGCGCCCCGCCCGCCTCGTCAGGCACGATATCTGCCACCGCCGTGTTGGTGCGCACCGTGATCGTATGCCCGGCCGCACGCGCCTTGGCGCACAGGTCATCGAATTGCGATTGGAGGTATTCGCCGATCAGCACACGCGGATAAAACGCGCGCGCCGACAGGTCATGATACGACAGTTCCCACTCCGACAGCTCGCGCTCGGGCAGGTGTTTCAGCCAGTCGATCAGCGGCGCGACCGGCGGTGGAATTTCCCGGCTGAACGCATTGCACAGCATGTAATCCGCATTCATCTCGGGATTATACGGCATGCCCAGCCCCGCCGCCTCCGATGCCTCGAACACCGTGATATCCAGCGGCTTGTGATGCGTGATCAGGTATTTGACGACATAGATCGCCATCGGCCCACTGCCGACGACGCCGATCGTGCGCACGCCGGTCATGCCTTTGCCATCCAATATGGTACCGCACAAAAACCCAGGTTGTCCAAGTCACAGCCTCCCGAACGCCAGCGCTGCACTGGCGATTGTTACAGAAACATCTGCAGGGCGCAGTTGTGCCATCGGGTGGTTTGGTATTTTGGGCAAACCGCTTGCCTGGTGGCGCCGGCGACGGCCGAGGGCCAATTGCCCATGAGCGCCAACATAAAAGCTATCGTCGTCCCGGACTTGATCCGGGATCCCGCTTTCTTTCTGTTTGGTGCCCAAGGCATGCTTGCAAGAAGAAGCGGGACCCCGGATCAAGTCCGGGGCGACGATAATGTCATGTTCGCGCCTCCCCGCCGGAGGCAGAACTCAGCTCGCCGGCTTGAACACACTCGTCGCCAACCACGTCGGCGCCACCGGTTCATTGGCCACGAGCGTTGCGATTTTCGCGACGAAGTTGTCGAGTTTGATCGCTTCGACTTTCAGCACGCCGGGCTGGTTGATGTCGTCGGACGGCGCGTGATAACGGTTGGCGCGCCAGTCGTGTTCGATCTGGAATTGCGGCGAATTCAGCGTGAACCCGAATTTGAACGCCAGCGCGGGGATGCCGGCCCGGACGAAGCTGAACTGGTCGGTGCGGGTGAAGCTGTTGCGGTTGGGCAGCGGATCGGGGGTCAGCGCCAGGCCCTGGTCGGCGGCGGCCTGGCGGGCGACGGCGCCCAGAGTGCTTTCGGCTTCGCCTCCGGCGATCACGGTTTTCAGCGGCCACAGCGGTAGCGGCATGTCAAAATTGAGGTCGGCGACAATCGCGCTTTTCGCCACCGTCGGGCGCCGCGCGAAATAGCTCGAGCCGAGCAGGCCTTTTTCTTCGCCCGCCACGATGACGAACAGGATCGAGCGTTTGGGACGCGGGCCACGGTGCAGATGGTGCGCGATGTCGAGCACGCTGGCGACGCCCGAGGCATCGTCCATCGCGCCGTTATAGATCCGGTCGCCGGCAATCGGTTCACCAATGCCCAGGTGATCGAGATGCGCCGACAGCACGACGTATTGCTGGCGCAAAGCGGGGTCCGATCCCGGCAGTCTGGCGATCAGGTTGGGCGACGTCACATGGCCATGCGTGGCCGCGACAGTGGCCTTCAGGTGCAGCGGCAGGTCGAACGTCGGCATCGGCTTCGACGCATCGGCGAGCGCGACCAGATCGCCATACGTGTGTCCGGATCCGGCAAACAGCTCCAGCGATTTTTCAGGGTCATAGCTGGCGACAAAGAACCCGTCGGGCAATTCGCGCAAGGCCGGATCGGCGAGGAACATGCCGGTCTGCGTCGCCAGCAATTGCTGACGCGCCCACGGAATTTCGACCTGTTTCGGCGTGGTCAGGCTGATCAGGCCGACTGCGCCCGCCTTGGCCAATGCGCTGGCACGCGCAGACCGCGCGGCGGCTTTCATCGGCCCGGGCAGATCGGCGGGACCGCCCGAAATCACGACCGCAATCTTGCCCTTCAGATCAAGCCCGGCAAAATCGTCATGGCCGCGCGCAGGCAGATGCAGGCCATAGCCAATGAACACCAGCGGCGCGTCGACGCTCGCCGGGCGCGGCGCGCCATACGACGAAATCAGCATCGCCGGGCCCACCGCGACAGGATGCGCGCGGCCATCGGCGCCGGTCAGCGCCGCGGTCGACGCCAGTTCGTTGATTACCTGCGTATCGAACGCGACATTCTGTTTGTAACTGCCCGCATCACCGCCCGGCAACAAACCCTCGGCATGAAACCGCGAAATGACGAAATCGGCCGCGCGGTTGTACCCGGCAGAACCCGTCAGGCGCCCCTCCATCTTGTCGCTCGCCATCACCGAAATATCGTCCCACCACACGTCCGCGCGCGCCTGCAACGCGCGCGTTTCCGCCGGCGCAGGATCGGCCGCAAACGCCGGATTGGCGGACAACAGGGTGAGCCCGAGGGGCAAGGCGAGCAGCCGGGATGGTTTGGTCATGGCGCAAACTTAAGTCGATATTAAGCAGGTGTCGATGGTCAGCCGCTTCGGGCAAAAAAAGGGCTGTTCGCGAATGGTCGCAACTGGTCGCAGCACAGCCCGACCCGCTACCGCGCGGACCACTGGCGTACTATATCAGGCATGGAATGGAAGATCGCGCGGCGATCAACCGCGCGTTGGAGAGGGCGTCAATCCCATGAAAAACAAACTGATCACCGGTCTCGGCTGCGCACTAGCGCTCGGTCTCGCGGCAACCACAGCCCATGCCCAGCAAACAGCCGATCCCGCAATGCCGCCACCCCCACCCGGCGCAGACGGCGGCCCCCATGGCGACCATCCCCACGGCGGACGCGGTTTCGACATGATGGACACCAACCACGACGGCTTCGTCTCGCTCGACGAATGGAAAGCCGCCGGCCGGCGCGAAGATCGCTTCGCAATGATCGACATCGATCACAACGGCCGGATCAGCCGCGAGGAAATGCGCGCCTTCATGGAAAAAATGCGCGCCGAACATCCGCGTGGACCGGGTGGCGGATATGGCGGCGGAGACAATGGCGGCGGCGGCATGCCACCCCCACCGCAGGAGTAATCTGGAAAGCTTCCTTTCAGGGGCTGCCATTATTAACAAACCCCGCTCATCCTGAGCCTGTCGAAGGACGCGCGCTACGGTCGATCCGGGTGATGCTGCACTCGCATTGGGCCAGTGTTGGCGCGCGGTAGGTGCCTCCGGCGGGCAAGGGCCAGGGGCCCTTGCATCCCGTTACCGTCCGCGTTCAGGTGTCTGTTCGGCGGAGCATCCCGCCGTTGCGTCGGGAGACAATGATACCGCTGCGCGGGGCGCACAAACGCACAGTCAACGCGCAGTTCAAGACGGTAACGGGTTCCTAGGGCAATGGCCCTAGGCCGCCGGAGGCCCTGAAAAATAACCTCAAGCGTCGGCAAGCGCCAACGTACGCTCAGCCGACACCACCGTATTTTCCAACAGCATCGTCACCGTCAACGGCCCCACCCCGCCCGGCACTGGCGTGATCGCGGCCGCCTTGGCGCTGACGCCGGCGAAATCGACATCGCCGACGATCCGCCCATCGGCCAGCCGGTTGATCCCGACATCGATCACGACCGCGCCGCGCTTGACCATTTGCGCGACGATCAACCCGGGGACGCCCGCGGCCACGACCAGAATATCTGCCATGATCGTGTATTGCGCCAGGTCGCGCGTGTGCACGTGGCAGATCGAAACCGTGGCGCCCTCGGCCATCAGCATCAGCGCGGTCGGCTTGCCGACGATATTGCTGGCGCCCACGACAACGACATTCTGGCCTTTCAGGTCGATGTTTTCGGATTCCAGCAGTTTCACCACGCCATAGGGCGTGCACGGCGAAAACACCGTGTTGCCGGTGACGAGCGCGCCGATGTTGTACAGGTGAAACCCGTCGACATCCTTTGAAATGCTGATGGTTTCGAGCACGCGCGGCATGTCGATATGCGGCGGCAGGGGCAATTGCACCAGGATGCCATGCACGGCCGGATCGGCGTTCAACGCGGCGATCCGCGCCAGCAGCGCATCATTTTCGATCGTTTCGGGATAGCGTTCGGTAAAGCTGCGGATGCCGACCGCTTCGCAGGCCTTAATCTTGCGCCCGACGTAGACCGCGCTTGCTGCATCGCCGCCGATCAGGAGCACCGCGAGCCCCGGGATCACGCCCGACGCCTTCAGCGTATCGACGCGCGCGGCGATGTCGGTTCGCAGCTTGCGGGCGAGCGCCGTGCCATCGATAATCCGCGCAGTCATGGTATCGCCTCCGAGCTTTGCCCGACACACGTGCGGGCGCCACGCGTGTTAGCGTAACGCCCGCAATCGCACTACACCCGATCCGCTGGATCAGATTAAGTCATGGTCAGATGCGCTTGCCGCCGCGCGCAATGACCTGGTCTTCGGTGTTCACTTCGAAATCGCGCGCGTCGTGGCGTTCTTTCAACTGGCTGGCGGGTTCGCCCATGCCGCGATTGACCATGCGCCCGCGTTTTACCGCAGGGCGTGCGCCGACCAGGTCGACCCAGCGATGAACATTGGTGTATTCGTGCGTAGAGAGGAATTCCTGCGCCTTGTACCCATCGGTGACCAGCGCACTGAACCAGGTAAAATTGGCAATGTCGGCAATGGTATAGTCATTTCCGGCGACATATTCGGTCTTGCCGAGCTGGGTGTCGAGCACGTGCAGCAGGCGCTTGGCCTCCATTGCGTAGCGGTTGATCGCGTATTCGATCTTGATCGGCGCATAGGCAAAGAAATGGCCAAAGCCGCCGCCGATGAACGGCGCGCTGCCCATTTGCCACATCAGCCAGTTCATCACTTCGGTGCGCTTGTGCAGTTCGGCAGGCAGGAATTCGTCGAATTTTTCGGCGAGGTAAAACAGGATCGAACCGGATTCGAACACGCGCACCGCAGGATCGATCGAGCGATCGAGCAGCGCCGGGATTTTCGAATTGGGATTGATATCGACAAATCCGCTCGAAAACTGATCGCCCTGGCCGATGTTGATCAACCACGCGTCATATTCCGCGCCCGAATGACCCTTGTCGATCAGCTCTTCGAGCATGATCGTCGCCTTTACCCCGTTCGGCGTGCCCAGCGAATAGAGCTGCAGCGGGTGCTTGCCGACGGGCAGTTCCTTTTCGGACGTGGCGCCCGAAATCGGCCGATTGATATTGGCAAATTGCCCGCCCGATGGCTGGTCATGCGTCCATACCGCGGGCGGGACGTAGCCCGCGGGCATGTTGTCGGCGGGGTCACCAGTGGCCATGGTCGTTTCCTTTGATAGGATGGGAAAAGCGTCGGGTTCCAGATGGACACCCGGGCGGGCATTACAAGGCGGGTACGTCGATCGCATGACCATCGGTGCGCCGCGATGGCAGGCCGATAAACAACACCAGCGCAACCAACGACCCGCACGCCATGATTTCGGTGACATGCAGCAATGCCAGATGGTGCGCAAACAGCGCGCCCGATACGATCGGGGCCAGCGCTGCGCCCGCGCGCCCGACCGCCAGCGCAAAGCCGGTGCCGGTCGCTTTCAATTCAGGCGGATAGAGGCTGGCAAACACCGCGTAAAACCCGACGATCGCGGCATTGGTTATGCAGGCGATCAGCGCAATCTGCGCGGTCCACGCGAGCAGGCTCGCCTGCCCCACCCCGAAGGACGCAACTACCAGCACCGACAGCGCCAGCGCGCCCAGGGTCGCGCGGCGCGCGCCAAACCGGTGCATGATCCACCCGAACGTCCCACCGCCGATCGCCCCGCCAAGGCTGGCCCACGCCAGCGCCTGCGCGCCCTGGCCCCGCGTATAGTGCAGCCCGGCAAATTGCGGATCGGACAGGATCGCCGGCGCCATTTTCATGATGAAATAAAACGTCAGTCCGTGCGCCGCGTAGGCAAATGCGACCAGCAGGGTGACGCGGCGGTGTTCGGGCGTGAACAGTGCGCCGACCCCGGCCCTGGGCGTGATCGCCGGCGCCGGGGGCAGCATGTCGATCGGCGGATGGCTCAGCGCCTTCAGCGAGCGATTGACCCGCGCCAGCGCATCGCGCGGCCGCGCCTGGATCAGCCAAGCGGGCGTTTCGGGCACGAACAGCAGAACCGCCGGCAACAGCGCAAGCGTCATCACGCCGCCCATCTCGAACACTATGCGCCAGCCATGCCCGGCCAGCAGCACCGAAGCGATGAGCCCGCCCAGGAACGCGCCCAGCGGATAGCCGATCACCATCACCGCCATCGCAAAACTGCGCCGCGCCGCATTCGACACTTCGTGGGTCAGCGCGTTGGTAGCGGCCATCATGCCGCCGATGCCAAGCCCGGTCAGCACGCGCCAGGCCGACAGGATCGGGGCCGACGTCGCGCTCGCCGCGCCAAACATGCCGACGACCATCAGCGCCAGACAGATCAGGATCGCCGGCCGCCGCCCGATCCGATCGGCCACCCGGCCCAGCAGCACCGATCCCAGCCCCATGCCGATCAATTCCATCGACAGCACCAGCCCCAGGCCATCGGGGCCCAGGTGCCATTCGGCCTTGATTCCCGGCCCGGCAAAGGCGCTCGACAGGACATCGAAGCCATCGAGCGCATTCAGCAGCACGGTGATCAACACCGCCAGCCACTGCCGCCCGCGCATCGGCGACAGTTCGATCAGCGCCGCCGCGTTCGGCTGGCCCATAAGCACAATCCCTCTTCCCGGATTACAATCGCGCCGCCATGCAGCCAATTGCCGGCGATTGGCCCATTAGAAATAGGGATATCCGCGAAATTCTTGTGCGCCAGGCCCTATTTCTGCTCCGCGTCGGCAAGCGTCTTGAATTGCCCGAACGTGTTCGTTCCGCGCGCATTCTCCGGCAAGGCCAATTCGCCCTTGGCCACGCGCTCGGACAGATAGGCATATGTCTGCAGCGCCATCGACCACATATGATCGCCGATCGAAATATCGGGATATTCGGCCGTTTTTTCGCCGGTCGGATCGAATTCGGGCAGAGGGCGGATTTTCGTCGCATAGTCGGCGGCGAAAAACAGCGGGAACGAATACCGTTCGTTGCGCACTTTGCGCACGCGGTGCGTGGTCGCCACGAACTCCCCGGCGGTCATCACTTCGAGCATATCGCCAACGTTGATCACAAATAGCTCTTCGCCATCGACCGTGACCGGCGGCGCGTCGATCCACTGGCCCGCGCCGTTCAACACTTCGAGCCCCGGCTGGTCGGCGAGCAGCAGCGTAAAGCATTCGTAATCGGTATGCGCGCCGATCCCGGGTGCATCCTGCGCCGACAGGTCGACCGGATAATGGATCAGCCGCAGTTTCGACGGCGGGCATGTGACCAGCGCATCGAACGCGTGTTCATCCTGCCGCAGCGCGAGCGCAAACCCCTGAAACAGCAGGCGCCCCAGCGCAAAGACATCGTCGTAATAGGCCGAAACCGCCGCACGAAATCCGGGCTGGTCGGGCCATTTATTGCCCCCGATCAATGGCTGCCCCGCGCGCACGAACGGATGATTGTCGTCGGCTTCGAACCCGATGTCCCACGCTTCCTTGTGGTCGGGCTTGCCGGTGCCATAGACCTCGGACCCTTCGGGCACATAACCCTTGTGCCCGCGCCCCAGCCCGATGTGTCCGCGCATTTTCCAGTCGTGATCGTGCGCAAACAGCGCTTCGGCGGCACTGCGCAGGCCCGCGATCCGCTCAGGCGAAATGCCGTGGCCGCTGATGTAGAAAAACCCGACTTCGCGCGCGGCGCGGCCGAGTTCGCCGGCTACGGTCTGGCGCTCGGCCAAGTCTTTGCTGAACAATTTGCGGATATCGATGATCGGCAGGGCTTCGAAATTGATCATGGCTTTGCGCTCCATGCGGTAAAGTGGTCGCGTTCGGTCTTGGCCATCCACCGGTTCAGGTCCCAGGTGTCGGCAATCGGTGCGCGGGTAAACGGTAGTAGATGCGTATAGCCGTCGGGGCCGAATTCGGGGGTCAGTGTGGTCACTTCGCGCCCCGCTTCGCGGTGCGTGGTCCACACGGTTTCCCACATCGCCTGATGCCAGGCGAGCATTTTGGCGTATTCTGGCGCGGCGGGGTGTGGCACTTGCGGGCCCTGGTCATAACCGACGCGTGCTTGCACATGGTGGACGCGCGTCAGGAATGGCGACAGGTCATCGACCGGATCATCGAGCAGGCGTTCGCACACGACGACCCAGTGGCTGAGGTCGGCGGTGAAGCGCAATTGCGGTAGTTGCGCGATGACATCGAGCGTCACCCATGGGCTGTACAGCGATGTCGCGCGGTGGATTTCAAAGCTGCAGACCATGCCCGACGCATCGGCCAGCGCCTGCGCGCGGCCGAAGAAATCCACTTGTTGCGCCAGCGGCCAGCGGTCGTTGCCCGGCAAGACATTGATAAAGCGTGCGCCTACGGATTGTGCGCCGTCGATCGCTTCGGCCAGCCGGTCGCAATGCTGCGTTACGGTCCAGCGCTGATCTGGGATGACATCGCCGCCGGTGAACACCACGGCGATGTAGCCCAGGCCTTCGTTTTCGAGCGATGATTTGAGCGCGCGCCGGGAGAACGGATCGGCGGGCAAGCGTGCTTCTACGCCGACGAAGCCGTTTTCGCGGCATTCGGCGCCGCATTGCGCCCAGTCACCCGCCCAGCCCCATAGTGATCGGAACAGGTCTAGGCGCATTGGGGAGGAAGCTTTCGGCTGGGTGTAGTCGGGCATTCTGATCACCGGCACGACGTTGGCGCAAGTGCTTTGCTAATGGCCGTCCGAACTATGGTTTGGAATCAAGCAACCGCCGCTTTGAAATCCATCCGCCTCGCGCTGGAATTCACCAGCCCCACGCGGAAATCCACCCGCCCCGCGCTGCCATCACCCCACTCCCCCACTCAAATTAACCTAAGCCGACTCCCCACCCCCGCTCATCCTGAGCCCGTCGAAGGATGCGCGCGACCGTGGGTCTTGGTGCTTGGCGAGTGCGAATTGGGCGGGCCTTGGCGCGCATCCTTCGACGGGCTCAGGATGAGCGGGGTGGGGTTCGAAACGGCGCGTTTTGCCGCCCGACGCAAAAGCCGTATCAATCAGCCCAATACAGCGCCATCGGATTCGCCACCAACAACTTGTGCTGCAACTCGGCCGTAGGCGCGATCCGCGGGATCATATCCACCAGATGCCCGTCATCAGGAATCGCGTCCTGCATATTGGGATGCGGCCAATCCGTACCCCACAACACGCGGTCCTGGTAATCGGAAACCAGCGGCGCAACCGCATCGGCAAACGCATTCCAGGGATCACCATTCGGATCCAACCGATCGGGACACGTCGCCTTGAACCAGATATCCGGCCGCGAGTCGAGCAACCCCCGAAACGCCTTCATATCCGCCCCATCAGGCCCCTGCGTCACATCAGGCCGCCCCATGTGATCGATCACCAACGGCACCGGAATCGCATCCATAAACCCACGCAATTCATCGAGAATATCCGCCTCGAAATAAATCACGACATGCCACCCGGCAGGCAACCGCCGCGCAACATCGAGGAACTTGTCCTTCGGCGCGTCATCGACCAGCCGCTTGAGGAAATTGAACCGAATGCCGCGCATCCCGCCCGCATGCAGCGCGTGAAGCTCGTCCTCCGAAATCATCGGATCGACCACCGCAACCCCGCGCGCACGGCCCTGCGACTTGGCGATGGCATCGAGCGTCGCGGCATTGTCAGTACCATGGCAACTGGCCTGCACGATCACATTGCGATCGAACCCGAGATGATCGCGCAACGCGAACAGCATATCCGGCCCCGCATCTTCAGGCTGATACTTGGCCTTGGCGCTGAACGGGAACTGCGCGGCGGGACCAAACACGTGACAATGCGCATCGATCGCGCCCGCAGGCGGCTGAAAGCGTGGCTTCGATGGCGACGAGTGCCACGAGACAATGCGCTTTTCAGGTTCATTGGCACTCATGCGAATACAACCCCATCCATCAGCTTGCGCGCCGTGCGCAACAACGCGGACGTAACCACCGCGCCCGTATCATCGGTATCCAGAACACAGCTCATTTCGCCGGTCGGATGCTCAACCGATAGCGTCTTGCGCGAACCTTCGGGGATCTGCGCGACGTCTGCAGCAGGCGACCCAGCCAGCAAACACGCGGTCGCCACCGAAACCGCACCAAGCACGCCGATCGTGGCATGCGCGCGGTGCGGAATGAAACTGCGCACCGTGACCGCGCCGCCATTTTGCGGCGGCGAAACCAGCATCATCTTGGGCACCGATTTCGCGGTAACATCGCTCAGGTTCATCATCGGTCCCACGATCAGGCGGATCGCCTCGATCCGCGCTTTCAGATCGGTCGCGGCATCGAGCCATTCGCGATCTTCATAGCCGGTTATGCCAAGATCAGTAGCCTTCATCACCACGCACGGCATACCGTTGTCGATCAAGGTAACCGCAACGCCATTGATCACATCGACGACATTGCCGGTCGGCAGCAAAGCGCCACAACTCGACCCAGCCGTATCGCGAAATTCCAGTGGCACCGGCGCATGCGTGCCCGGCACGCCGTCGATCGCAGCATCGCCCTTATACGTGACGACCCCGCCCGGCGTCTGCAGCGTGGCCACCGCAACCTGCCCGGTGTTTTCCATGAAGATCGCCACACGCGTTTCATCGCCGGTCGCCGCAACCAGCCCGCGCTCGATCGCAAACGGGCCCACACCAGCCAGGATATTGCCGCAATTCTGCGCGTCGGACACGATCGCCTGGTCGACGAAGACCTGCAGGAACAGGTAATCGACATCGATCCCCGGCCGCTCCGACCGCGACACCACCGCGACTTTGCTGGTCAGCGGATCGGCCCCGCCCATCCCATCGATCTGCAACAGATCAGGCGAGCCCATCATGCCCAGCAGAAACGCATCGCGCGCGGCGACATCGGCCGGCAGGTCTTCGCGCAGGAAATACCCGCCCTTCGACGTGCCCCCGCGCATCCACATGCAGCGGACGCCCTCAGACATATTTGAGGCCTTCTTTTTCCAGCCGTTCGCGCATCTTGTACATGTCGAGCCCGAGCACGCCCGATGCCAGCTTCGTGCGCTTTTCGCCCTCATTTGCTTCGCGCGCCTGCGCCGCGGCCAGCACTTCGGCAGCCTTCTCACGCGGCACAACGCACACGCCGTCATCGTCGGCAATGATCACATCGCCGGGCTGGATCGCGGCATTCGCGCACACGATCGGCACATTGACCGACCCGAGCGTGTTCTTGACCGTGCCCTGCGCATAAATCGCCTTCGACCACACCGGGAAATTCATCTCGGTCAGATCGCGCACATCGCGCACGCCGGCATCGATCACCAGCCCGCGACACCCGCGCGCCTGCGCCGAAGTCGCCAGCAGATCGCCGAAATAGCCGTCTTCGCACGGGCTCGTCGGCGCGAGCACGATGATATCGCCCGGCTGCAGCAATTCGATCGCGACATGGATCATCCAGTTGTCACCCGGAGGCGCGCTGATCGTCACCGCAGAGCCGGCGATGCGCGCGCCGGTATAAATGGGGCGCATATGGCTGGCGAGCAGGCCGGTCCGTCCCTGCGCCTCGTGCACGGTCGCCACGCCGCAGTGGCCGAGCGCGTCGATCACTTCGATCGGTGCGCGTTCGATGCTCTTGACGACAATTCCGCTCATGACTGTGCTCGCATGTTGACTATGAATGCCAGGCGGGTTGCGCCCCATGCACAAAAAGGGAAAGCCGGAACTCTGGCAATGCCATTAGGTTTTGCTAAGATATGGCGCTTAGAACACCACCCGGGGGCAGCAGCACGGAGCCTGCATGGAAATCTGGGACTACAACTTGCGGCACATGGCGGCCATTGCGCAGATCGCGCAATTGGGCACGATGGGCGCGGCGGCGCGTGCGGTCAATCTGACCCAGCCCGCGCTGACCCAGGCGCTGGCCCGGGTCGAGCAGCAACTGGGCCTGGTGCTGTTCGAACGGCGCCATGACGGCATGGTTGCGACACAAGCCGCCGACCTGCTCGTCCCGCGCATCCGCGCCGCGCTCGATCGAAGCATCAGCCCGCATGTCACCACCGCCAGGCTGCGCGCGCTGCTCGCGCTGGCCGACAGCGGCAGTTACCTGGGCGCCAGCCTCGCCACCGGGCTGGCCGTCCCGACGCTGCACCGCGCGGTAAAAGACCTGTCGCTGTCCTTGCGCAAAACGCTGGTCGAACGGCGCAGCAATGCGGTCGTGCTGACCGAAGCCGGCCAGGCGCTGGCACGCACATTCCGCCTGGCACGCGTCGAACTCGAAGCGGGCCTCGCCGAAATCGAGGCGCTGAAAGGCCGCGAGATCCGTCGCATCACCGTCGGCGCAATGCCGCTGTCGCGCGCCCGCATCCTCCCCGGCGCAGTCGCACGATTTCTCAAGCGCCATCCGCTCGTGCGCATCGCAATCGCCGAGGGTGCGCGCGCCGAACTGGTCGAGCCTTTGCGCAACGGCATGATCGACATGATGATCGGCGCCCTACGCCAGCCCCTGCTCGAGCCCGACCTGCATCAGACCGCGCTGTTCGAAGACGAACCGATCATGATCGCGCGCGCCGGGCATCCGTTGGCCGGAACGCAGCCCGACCTGGCGGCGCTGGCCCGCCATTCCTGGATCCTGCCCGCGCGCGGATCGCCCTTGCGCGATTCGTGGGAAGCGATGTTTGCCGAGGCCGGCGTGGACGCGCCCCCGGTCCCGGTCGAATCGGGATCGATGATGACGATCCGCCAGGTGCTGATCGACAGCGATTTCCTCGCGCTGGCCTCGCCCGACCAGGTCGCGGTGGAACTGGAAGCAAAGTGGCTCACCTCGCTCGGCACGGTGCCCGGCCGGTTTCACCGCGTGATCGGGGTAACGACCCGCGCATCGTGGCGCCCGACCGCGGTTCAGGCCGAATTTCTGGCCGATCTCGCGGCCATCGCGGCGGAGCGGACTTAGCGCAGACTTATTGCCTGCTGCGCAATCGGATTGGCGGCGCGCAGCCGCGCGCGGCAGACATGATGACCATGGAACAGACCATTGCCCTGATTGGTTTCGGCGAGGCCGGATCGACATTTGCCGCAGCCGCCGGCTGGGGCAAAATGGCGCGCGCTTTCGACATCCGCGCCGATCGCGCCACGATCGCGGCGGACGCCGGCGTAACCTTCTGCAACACCCCCGCCCAGGCGCTGGCCGGCGCGCAGATCGTGCTGTCGCTCGTCACCGCCGATGCTGCGCTCAATGTTGCGCGCGATTATGCACCGTTTCTCGCCCCCGGCACCGTGTGGTGCGACATGAATTCGGTCGCACCCGACACGAAACGCGCCGCCGCCGCATACGTCGATACGGCAGGTGGCCACTATGTCGATGTCGCCGTCCTGGCCCCGGTCGACCCCGCGCGGATGGCCGTGCCTCTGCTGGTCGCGGGCCATGCGTCCGACATTGCCACGCAATTGCTGCACGCCGCCGGCTTTGCCAATATCCGCAGCGTCGGCGCCGAAATCGGCCGGGCCAGCGCGATCAAGATGATCCGCTCGGTCATGGTCAAGGGCATCGAGGCGCTGACCGCCGAAATGATGCTCGCCGCCACCAGCGCGGGCGTCGCCGAAGAGGTGCTGGCCTCGCTCGATGCCAGCGAGCGCAAGCAAAGCTGGTTCGTGCGCGCGCCCTACAATATCGAGCGCATGACCACCCACGGCCTGCGCCGCGCCGCCGAAATGGAGGAAAGCGTCAAGACGCTGACCGCGCTCGGCGTCGATCCCACGATGACCACCGGCACCGTCCGCCGCCAGCGCGAACAGGCCGGCCACACCATTGCCATTCCCACAGGACAGACCGCATGAGCCTGATAATCGACTGCCACGGCCACTACACCGTCCTGCCAAAGGCGCACGACGCCTGGCGCGAATTGCAGAAGGCCGCATTCAAGGCCGGCGAACCCGCCCCGCCCTACCCCGCGATCAGCGACGACGAAATCCGCGAAACGATCGAGGCCAACCAGTTGCGCCTGATCAAGGAACGCGGCGCGGATGTGACGATTTTCTCTCCGCGTGCCAGCACGATGGCGCCGCATGTCGGCGACCAGAGCGTGGCCGTGCCCTGGGCCCGGGCGTGCAACGACCTGATCGCGCGCGTCGTCGGGCTGTTCCCCGAAACGTTCGCCGGCGTATGCATGTTGCCGCAATCGCCCGAGGCCGACATGACCTCGTCGATTGCCGAGCTCGAACGCTGCGTCACGCAATTGGGCTTCATCGGCTGCAATCTCAATCCCGATCCCGGCGGCGGCCATTTCACCCATCCGCCGCTGACCGACCCGTACTGGTTTCCGTTCTACGAGAAAATGGTCGAGCTGGACGTGCCGGCGATGATCCACGTTTCGGGATCGTGCAACCCGGCGATGCATGCGACCGGCGGCTATTACATCGCCGCCGACACCGTCGCGTTCATGCAATTGCTCGAGGGCGATCTGTTCGCGAAGTTCCCGACCTTGCGCTTCATCATTCCGCACGGCGGCGGCGGCGTGCCCTATCACTGGGGTCGCTATCGCGGGCTGGCCGACATGCTGAAAAAACCGGCACTCGATACCCATCTGATGAACAACGTGTTTTTCGACACCTGCGTCTATCATCAGCCGGGCGTGAACCTGCTCAACGAAGTGATCGAGACCAAGAACATCCTGTTCGGATCGGAAATGGTCGGCGCGGTGCGCGGGATCGATCCGACCACCGGGCATTATTTCGATGACACCAAACGCTATGTCGATGCACTGCCGATCCCCGAAGCCGCACGCGACGCGATTTTCGAAGGCAATGCCCGCCGCGTCTTCCCGCGGCTCGACGCCCGCCTGACGGAGCAAGGCCGATGAGCGCACCGCTCGACATTCACGCCTATCTCGAAGAGCTCGAGGATATCCCCGGCACGCGCGTGTTTACCGCGGCGCGCGCGCGGCGCGGCTATCACATCAACCAGTTCGCGATGAGCCTGATGAAGCCTGAAAACCGCGCGCGGTTTCACGCCGACGAGCGCGCCTATATGGACGAGTGGCCGCTGACAGAAATCGCCAAGGACGCAGTAAGCGCCCGCGATTACAATCACATGATCGACCTTGGCGGAAACATCTATTTCCTGTCGAAAATCTTTTCGTCCGACGGCATACCGTTTGCCGAGGCGGTGTCTTCGATGACCGACATGGCCTTTCCCGAATACCGCGAAATGATGATGCACGGCGGGCGCAGTCCCGAGGGCCAGCGGTCGATCAAAGCCAATCTGGCCGCCGCTGCGGCCAAACAGGGGCACTGAACATGGCACGTATTACCGCCGGCGTAGGCTCCAGCCACGTCCCGCTGCTCGGCGTAGCCGTCGACCAGGGCAAGACCCGCGACGATTATTTCGGGCCGATTTTCGCCGGTTACGACTGGACCCGCGAATGGGTCGCCAACGAAAAGCCTGACGTGGTGATCCTGATTTTCAACGATCACGCCTCGGCGTTCGACATGAAGATAGTTCCCACGTTTGCGATCGGTTGCGCCGAACACTACAAGCCCGCCGACGAAGGCTGGGGCCCGCGTAAGGTGCCCGATGTCGAAGGCGATGCCGATCTCGCCTGGCACATCGCGCAAAGCCTGATCCTCGACGATTTCGACATGACCATCATCAACGAGATGGACGTCGACCACGGGCTGACCGTGCCGCTGTCGATGATGTTTGGCACGCCCGACAAATGGCCCGCCAAAATCGTGCCGATCGCGGTCAATGTGGTCACGTACCCCGTGCCATCGGGCAACCGCTGCTGGCTGCTGGGCGAAGCGATCCGCCGCGCCGTCGAAAGCTATCCCGAAGATCTCAATGTGCAGATCTGGGGCACCGGCGGCATGAGCCATCAACTCCAGGGCCCGCGCGCCGGCCTGCTCAACCGCGAGTGGGACAACACGTTCCTCGACCTGATGGTCGGCGAAAGCGATGCCGCGCGCTGGATCCCGCATATCGAATACCTGCGCGAAACCGGCAGCGAAGGCATCGAAATGGTCATGTGGCTGATCATGCGCGGCGCACTCGGCGCCAAGACCCGCATGCTCCATCGCCATTACCACATCCCGTGTTCAAACACCGCGATCGGGCACATCGTGCTCGAACCGGCCGAATAATCCAAGGAAACAGAACCATGTCCGACACCCCAGTCCGCATTGCGCTGGCCGGCGCAGGCGCGTTCGGTGAGAAACACCTCGACGGCCTGAAAAACATCCCCGGCGCCGAGATCGTGTCGATCATCAGCCGTACCGGCGAACAGGCCGCCGCAGTCGCCGCCAAATACGGCGCAAAGCACAGCAGCACCGAACTCGCCGATGCCCTGGCGCGCGACGATGTCGACGCCGTCATCCTGTGCACCCCCACGCAGATGCACGCCGAACAGACGATCGCCTGCCTCAACGCCGGCAAACACGTCCAGGTCGAAATCCCGCTGTGCGACAGCTGGGCCGATGCTGAAAAAGTCCAGGCCAAACAACGCGAAACCGGCCTGGTCGCCATGGTCGGTCACACCCGCCGCTTCAACCCGTCACACCAATACGTCCACAACCGCATCGTCGCCGACGAATTCGCGCTGCAGCAATTGGACGTCCAGACCTACTTCTTCCGCCGCAAGAACATCAACGCCAAAGGCGAAGCCCGCAGCTGGACCGACCACCTGCTCTGGCACCACGCCGCCCACACGATCGACCTGTTCGCCTACCAGTCCGGCCCGATCATCGCCGCCCACGCGATCCAAGGCCCCAAACACCCTGACCTGGGCATAGCCCTCGACATGTCGATCCAACTCAAAGCGAAAACCGGCGCAATCTGCACCCTGTCGCTATCATTCAACAACGACGGCCCGCTGGGCACATTCTTCCGCTACATCGGCGACACCGCAACCTACGTCGCCCGCTACGACGACCTCTTCGACGGCCGCGACGCCCAGATCGACGTCTCGCACGTCGACGTCAGCATGAACGGCATCGAACTCCAGGACCGCGAATTCATCGCCGCGATCCGCGAAGGCCGCGAACCGAACAGTTCGCTGGCGAGCGTGCTGGATTGCTACCGCGTAATTGGCGAACTGGCTGCGCAGTTGGAAGCGCAGGATGGGTGGTCTTAAAGGTTAAGGTGCCTCCGGCGGCAAAGGGCTATTGCCCTTTGATCCCTTTACTGTCGGGCTTGGTGCGTCTCTGCTTGGGACGCACCCTGACGCTCCGTCAGACGCTGTTATAGCCGCTGCGCGGCAAGTAAGCGCTAACACAAGAATATCGTCGCCCCGGACTTGATCCGGGGCCCCACTTCTTCTGTTCTCAACCCCCAGCGATTTTACGAGGCCGCCCGCCTTTGGCCCCATTCACGCGAGCAGCCGCAGCCTTGGCCTCCGACCGCGCCTGCCCCGCCTGGCGCGCCATATAAGACCGAGTGCCAAATAGCCCGGCAAGCAGCCCAGGAATGGACAAGTCCACGTCCAGACTTTCCCAATGCAGGCCATATCCGTTCCCAAGCACCTCAAACGCAGCAATCTCATCATCGCTGGCGTTTTCGAGCCCTTGCGCCAGCCGCGCAGGAAACGCGAACATGCAACCATTGGTCAACGCAACCACAATCCGCCCCAGGCGCCGGTCATAACGCGCCCGCAAGGCCCTAGGCTCGGCAAGCGCAGCCGCACTCCCCCGCGCCTCGGCAGCGGCAAATTGGGCTTCGTCCAGATCAACCATGGATCTCTCTCCAACGCAAAAGCAGGTAGTCCTGCTGCTCGGCCACAACCTGCATGGCGTGCCGCACATCACCACGCTTCATACCCTCGATAGTCACAATCTGCGGAGCGCCATCGTCACCCAGCAAATTGATCTTGGCATGTCCGTCACCAAATACATGGACATGAGCCGGTAGATGATCATCGACGAAAATGATGAACCGCAAGCCATGAGCGCGAAATACGGTGACCATAAGCGAACATAACCCATCACGATGGGTTATGCAATGAACCTGCCCGTGCGTGAAGGCACTGATCCCGCTATCGTCCGCGTCAGTACGCCATCGATAGGTCAATCCCCGACGTTGCGGCGGAAGACTTTATAGCCGCTGCGCGGCGAGATAAAACGCCCGATCGGCGCGCAAACCAAGACAGTCCCGGGATGCAAGGGCAATAGCCCTTGCCCGCCGGAGGCCCTTAAACCCTAGCCCGACGCCCCGTAACCCATTCCAACAACACAAACCCCACCGCGAGCAGACCCGCAGCGGCAGTCCAGCGGAACATCACCGGATAACCCAGTCGATCAATCGTATCGCCAGCGATCCCTTTGCCCAGCGATCCGATCAGGAACGTCATCGATGACAGCAGCGCGTATTGGACGGCGGTGTAGTTACGGCTGACTTTGGTCGACAGGTAGGCGACGAAAGCGGCGCCGGCGATGCCGGTCGAGATGTTTTCCATGCTGATCGCGATCAGCAGGCGCAGCATTCGCGAATCGGCGCCGAGCATGGCGCCCAGGTTGGCCAGGCCAGTCACGCGCGCGAAGGCGTCGATATGCGCGGCGCCTTCGGCGAGGTCGGCGAAGATGAAATTGCCGAGTATCGGGAGCACGGCGCCGATCAGGATCGTCGGCATGCGGCCGAGCCGCACGAACATCGCCCCGCCGAGCGCGATACCGGCCATCGTCATGAGAATGCCGAAGATCTTTGACGCGAACGCAACCTCGTCTTTCGAATAATGCAGGAAATTCAGATAGAACGGAAAGGCGAAACTGGCCCAGACGTTGTAGCACAACGTGTACGTCAGGATCATGCCGATCAGCACGAGCACGCGCCAGCCGAGGCGCGCGGCGAGTTCGGCGAGCGGTGCGACGAGCGCCATCCACAGGTGATCGGCGAACGCAACGCGGCCCGCGCCGCCCGTGCCCGCGCGGTTGCGCGCCAGGTTGGTCAGCGCGGCGACCAGCAGCGGCAGACCGACTGTGGCGAGCACGATAAACGGCGCGTGGCTGCGGGTGAAATCGGCGACCGATGGCTTGGCGACACCGGGCATGTCGGGGTTCAGCATCGCGACCATAAACAGGGCGATGCTGCCGATCGCCCAGCCCCAGCCGAGCGCGACGATCACCAATGCGAGCGCGCGCAGTCCGGGCGCGGGTTCATCGGCCATGGCATGGGCGGTGTCGGAGACCGGGCGCGGCGTATCTGGCGCGCCGAGCGTGATCAGCGCGACCACGCCGATCAGCGCGGCCATCACCGCATAGACCATCGGCCAGGACATCCGCGCCGCCAGCACCAGCGCAAAGGCGCCGCCGACAAGCGAGGCCATGCGGTAGCCAAATTGGTACAGCGACGACAGCAGTTCGACGCTGGTGGTGTCATCGGCAACATCGATGCGCCACGCATCGATCGCGACATCCTGCGTCGCCGAGGCCAGCGCGGCGATCAGCGCGATCAGCGCAAAGCGGCCCAGCGCCAGGACTGGATTGGTGACAGCGAGCCAGAGCAGCGCGATGACCAGAGTGATCTGGCAGGCCAGGATCCAGCCCTTGCGGCGGCCGAGCCGGCCAAAGCCGGGCAATGCCAGGCGATCGACGAGCGGCGACCACAGGAATTTGAACGAATACGCCAGGCCAATCCACGCCAGTACGCCGATCGTGGCCATTGCGACATGCGCATCGCCGAGCCAGGCATTCAAGGTGCCGATCAGCAATGCGTACGGCAGCCCCGACGAGATACCGAGCGCTAGCATCGTGCCCGCCTTGCGGCTGGACAGCGCCGTCCGCAACAGCCGCCAGCCGCGTTGTTTTGCAATCACCACCAAGCCCGACCCCGTATAATTCACGCTGACCCTAGCAACGATCCCGGCCAGCGCCAGCCCCTTCCCTACAGGGGGTGACGCAAAGCCCGGTTCGCGCTATAGGCGCCGCATGTCACATCCTGAAAAACCCGCAAGCGGCCGCACGCGACGTCTGCCCGCTTCGCCGGAATTGCGCCGCAACACCTCGCGGTCTCCATTCCCCCGCCCCCCCGCCGCGCCAAAAGCTGCGCCCGATCCCGATGCGCCGCCGCGCGAAGGCGAACGGATTGCCAAATTGCTGGCGCGCGCCGGCATCGCCAGCCGTCGCGAAGTCGAACGGATCCTGGCCGAAGGGCGTATCACCCTGAACGGCGAAGTGGTGACCGAGCCATCGACCGTTTTGAAAAACCTGCGCGGCGTAACCGTCGATGGCAAGCCGGTGGCGCCCGCGCCCCCTGCCCGCCTGTTCCGGTTTCACAAGCCCGAGGGCCTGATCACCGCCGAGCGTGACCCCGCCGGACGCCCGACGATCTACAACGCGCTGGTCAACGCGCTGCCCAAGGGTTGCCCGCGCATGATGCCAGTCGGTCGGCTCGATCTGAGCACCGAGGGGCTACTGCTGCTGACCAACGACGGCGAATTAAAACGCACGCTGGAACTGCCCTCGACCGGCATTCCGCGCACGTATCGCGCGCGCACTTTCGGCGACATCAGCCAGCCCAAGCTCGAGGAATTGAGCGAAGGCGTCGAGATCGAAGGCATGCGCTACGGCTCGATCAATGCCAATATGGAGCGCCGCACCGGCCGCAACCAGTGGATCGAAATGACGCTGACCGAGGGCAAGAACCGCGAAGTCCGCCGCGTGCTCGAACATCTCGGGCTGCAGGTGTCGCGCCTGATCCGCACTGCCTATGGTCCGTTCATGCTGATGGACCTGCCGCGCGGCGCCGCCGATGAAGTGCGCCAGGTCGATGTGGAGAAATTCCGCAAGTCGCTGAAAGCCTGATCCCATGAGAATTATTGCAGGCGACTGGCGCGGGCGAAAGCTGGTCGCGCCCGCGGGCGATACCACGCGCCCGACCGCCGATCGTACGCGCGAAACGCTGTTTTCGATGTTGGTCAGTCGGCTGGGGAGCTTCGAAGGCCTCGCGGTCGCGGACTTGTTCGCCGGCTCTGGCGCGCTCGGGTTCGAAGCTTTGTCGCGCGGCGCGGCCAGCGCGCTGTTCGTCGAACACGATGCCAAGGCGCTCGACGCGATCCGCGCCAATATCCGCACATTGGATGCCGGCAAGACCGCGACCGTGCGCGCGGGATCGGTGCTGGCGCTCGGGCCAGCGCGCGCGCCGCTCGACCTGGTTCTGCTCGATCCGCCTTATCGCACGGGCGCAGGCGCAGTGGCGCTCGAGAAAATGATCCGGCTCGGCTGGATTTCGACGGGCACCTGGATCAGCCTGGAAACCGCTGTCGATGAAGCGGTCGATGTGCGCGGCCTGACGGTCGACACCGAGCGCAAAGTCGGCAAGGCGCGGCTTACCCTGCTGCGCCTTACCTCACTGGAACGGACCGAACCGGCAGCGCCGGAGCAAAGCGAACCCCCAGCAGAGTAACCCCGCCGGCGAGCGTCAGGAACAAGCCAACATAGGCGACGCCGCCGGTCTGCGCGAGCCAACTCGCAGCGAACGGCGCCAGCGCACCGCCAAGAATGCCGCCGCAATTGAACGCGATCGAGATCCCGGTATAGCGCACGCCGGTCGGAAACAGCGTGGGCAACCACGCGCCGAGCGGCCCATAGGCAAAGCCCATGACGAACAGCGCGGCCGCCAGAGTGAGCAGCGCGATCGGCACCGACCCCGACGCGAGGCCACTGCCGAACACCAGCCCGACCACCACGGTCAGCCCCGCTCCGGCCCGCAGCACCCGCGCGGGGCTCGTCCGGTCGGACCAGTATCCCGCCACAACGATCCCGATCGCGAGCGCGAAATTGGCGACCAGTTGCACCTCCAGAAAGCTCTGCATCTTGTAGCCGAGGCTCTTGGTCGCGAACGACAGCGCGAATGTCGTGGCCAGGTAGAATATCGCGAAACAGGTGACGACGCCCGCCGTGCCCGCGACGACCGCACGCGTATGATCGACAAACAATGTCCGCACCGGCACGCGCGGCGGCGGCGCAGATTCCATCGCGGCGCGAAACGCGGCGGTTTCGCCGATTTTCAACCGCACCCACAGCCCCAGACCGACCAGCACCGCGCTCGCCAGGAATGGAATGCGCCAGCCCCAGGCGGCAAAGTCCGCCGGGCTGAGCGACAACGACAATGCCAGGAACAGGCCATTGGCGAACAGAAAACCGACAGGCGCGCCCAGTTGCGGCGCCGCGCCAAAGCGCGCTTCCCAACCCTTCGGCGCATTTTCGACCGCGAGCAGGCTTGCCCCGCCCCATTCGCCGCCCAGCCCGAAACCCTGGCCAAAACGCATCAGGCACAGCAGCGCAGGCGCAATCGGCCCGGCCACCGCATATGTCGGCAAAAACGCAATCGCGACGGTCGATCCCCCCATCAGCATCAGCGAGGCGACCAAAGTGGATTTGCGCCCGATCCGGTCACCGAAATGCCCGAACGCAATCGCCCCGACGGGCCGCGCGACAAACGCCAGCCCGAACGTCATGAACGCCAGCAATGTCCGCGCCGCGGGCGATTGCGCAGGAAAGAACAGCGGCCCGATCACCAGCGCCGCCGCCGTCGCGTAAATATAGAAGTCGTAGAATTCGACCGACGTACCAACGAGGCTCGCCGTCAATATTCGGGCGTGCTGGCGAAACGGGTGGATTTTGGGCTCGGTCATGGCGTTGCGGATTAATTCATCAGGCGAATTGCGCAAGGGGGGTTTGCGCCCGCTATCGACGCGCTGGGGGTTGCGACCGGCGCCCAAGTTCCCTACTTGTTCCCGGTGATACAGACCCCAACCTATTCGCCGAACGCCCCCGACGACCTGCCCGACTGGCTGCAACGGCTCAATCCGCCGCAGCGCGAGGCGGTGGTGACGACCGATGGCCCGGTGCTGATGCTGGCGGGCGCGGGCACGGGCAAGACCGCGGCGCTGACCGCGCGGCTGGGCTGGTTGTTGCGGCGGCGGCTGGCCTGGCCCAGCGAAATCCTGTGCGTTACCTTCACCAATCGCGCCGCGCGCGAAATGCGCGAGCGTGTCGGGCATCTGATCGGCCCGGCGGTCGAGGGCATGCCGTGGCTGGGCACATTCCATTCGATCGCGGCGAAAATGCTGCGCCGCCATGCCGAACTCGTCGGGCTGACCAACAATTTCACGATCATCGACACCGATGACCAGATCCGGCTGATGAAGCAGTTGATCCAGGCCGAGGCAATCGATGACAAGCGCTGGCCCGCGAAGCAATTGGCCGGGCTGATCGATCGCTGGAAAAACCGCGGGCTCAATCCCCCCGATCTCGATGCGCTGGAAAACGAATCCTGGGTCAACGGCAAAGGCCGGCATTTCTACCAGTTGTACCAGGACCGGTTGCGCACGATCAACGCGTGCGATTTCGGCGATCTGACCTTGCACATGCTCAACATTTTCCGGCGCCACCGCGATGTGCTGGAACTGTGGCAGGAGCGGTTCAAATACGTGATGGTCGACGAATACCAGGACACCAATGCGGTGCAGTATATGTGGCTGCGGCTGATGGCGCAGAAGCGGCGCAACATCTGCGTGGTGGGCGACGATGACCAGTCGATCTATTCATGGCGCGGCGCAGAAGTTGCCAATATCCTACGGTTCGAAAAGGATTTTCCCGGAGCGCGGGTGATCCGGCTGGAACAGAACTATCGCTCCACGCCGCATATCCTGGGCGCGGCATCGGGGCTGATTGCCGAAAATTCGGAGCGGCTGGGCAAGACCTTGTGGACCGAGCGCGACGGCGGCGACCGCCTGCGCGTGATCGGGGTGTGGGATGCGACCGAGGAAGCGCGGCGCGTCGGCGAAGATATCGAGCGGCTCGAACGCGAAGGCTGCGGCCTCGACGCGATCGCGATCCTCGTGCGCGCGCAGTTCCAGACTCGCGAATTCGAAGAACGGTTCCTGCAGATCGGCCTCGCCTATCGCATCGTCGGTGGCTTCCGCTTTTACGAGCGCGCCGAAGTGCGCGATGCGCTGGCTTATCTGCGCCTGATCGCCTCTCCCACCGACGACCTGGCGTTCGAGCGCATCTGGAACACGCCAAAGCGCGGGCTCGGCGACAAGACCCTGGAGAAACTCCACCGGTTTGCGCGCGCAAATGCGATGCCGATGCTGCGTGCCGCCGCCGAAATTGCCGATACCGATGAATTGCCCGCGCGGGCGCGCGCTACGCTGGTAACGCTGGTGCGCGATTTTGCCCGCTGGCGCGAAAGTATCGCGACGCTGACCCCGGCGGAACTGGCGCGCACGATGCTCGACGAAAGCGGATACAGCGCGGCATTGCAGGCCGAACGCAGCACCGAGGCCAATGGCCGGCTCGAAAACCTGTCCGAATTGGCGCGCGCGATGGAGGAATACGAGACGCTGTCCGATTTCCTCGAGCATGTCAGCCTCGTGATGGACAACGATGCCAGCGCCGATGAAGCCAAAGTCACGATCATGACGATGCACGCGGCCAAAGGCCTCGAATTCGACCAGGTGTTCCTGCCCGGCTGGGAGGAAGGCGTGTTCCCGTCGCAGCGCTCACTCGACGAAGGCGGCCTGGCCAGCCTGGAAGAAGAACGCCGGCTCGCCTATGTCGCGATCACCCGCGCGCGCAAGCGATGCACGATCCTGCACGCCGCAAACCGGCGCATCTATGGCCAGTGGACGAGTTCGATCCCGTCACGATTCGTCGGGGAATTGCCCGAAGACCACGTCGAGGAAGAAACCACGCTAAGCGGCGGCGCGTCCCTGTGGCGCGCGCAATGGTCCGAACACGCCGATCCGTTTGCCGATGTCGCGCGCAACAACCCGTCGCGGGTCGGCAGCCGCGGCCCCGGTTGGCAACGCGCAGCGTCCGCACCGATCGACGTGATCCCGCGCCGCATCGCGGAACCCACGCGCAGCGCGGCGAGCTTTGCCGCGAAACCCCGCACCGACCTGGGCGTCGGCGCGCGGGTGTTTCACGAAAAGTTCGGTTACGGCGTTATCGCCAGCCAGGACGGCAACAAGCTGGAAATCGATTTCGAAACTGCCGGTCACAAACGCGTGATCGACAGCTTCGTCAAACCGTCCTGAATCTACAATTGCCCGCTTTGCGCCTGCGTCACTTGGCCGGACACATAGTTGAAGGTGCTGGACAGCGAATTGCCCAGCGCGCCCATCGCGGTGATCGCCGCAACAGAAATCAACGCGGCCATCAGGCCGTATTCGATCGCCGTAGCGCCGCCTTCATCGCGCGCGATTCGTGCAAACAATCGATTGTAAAAAGACATAAAGAGTACTCCCTCGCTGCCCCTCCCCAGGGGCACCCAGCGGAACACTACGTAGAACAGGCCAAAAAATGCCTTAACACCTGCGGCAGATGTCGCAGTTGTAATACAACGCTGCGAATGATTACAGCACGGTCACAATAACCGTTTTGTGCCGCGGCCCGTTTCTCAAAAAATCGCAGTGGCATACGCCCGGCAAGGCCCAATAGTCTGTCGCGGGTCTCCCCGCGATCAGATCAAGACGCACCAGTCGCGCATCATTACAAAAGATCCACGAACCCGCCGCCACGTTGGCGGTCCCGTGACCGGTTCAGGACTCGGCGGTCAGCGCAGAGACGCTCAGGAACCCCGGCAATGGTCCGTTCCATGGCCCGTCGTCCTGGGCAACCGGCACAGGTTGCGCAGCGGGTTTTGGCGCGCGAGGCGCGGGTTCCGGCGTTGCAACGACTGGTGCTGCGACCGGCTGCGGTGCATCCTGGCGCGGCGTTTCGGCCTTGCGCGAGGCCCGGCGCGGACCGCTGCGTTCGGGGCCCCTGGACTCCAAATTTCCGGCGGTCTGGGCAACAGGTTCTGCAGCCGGTGCCTTGTCCCGGCCCCGGCGGCGCGAGCCCTGGCGTGGTTCGCTTTCGGTCGCGGCTGGCGCGGCGCCATCGCTGCTATTGGCAGGCGCATTCCCGATGGTCATCTCGGGAATGGTCATGCCGGTCAGTTTTTCGACATTGCCGATCGCTTCGGCGTCTTCGTCCGAATAGAGCGTGATCGCGCGGCCACTGGCCCCGCCGCGCCCGGTCCGGCCGATGCGATGGATATAGTCATCGGGGTGCCACGGCGTGTCGTAATTGAACACATGGCTGACGCCTTTGACATCGAGTCCCCGCGCGGCGACATCCGACGCGCACAGGATGGTGACAATGCCATCCTTGAACCGCTGCAATTCGGCCACGCGCGCGGGCTGATCCATGTCGCCATGGATTTCGCCTGCGGAGAAACCGGCCTGCTTCAGGCTCTTGGCCAGGTCGCGCACTGTCGTCTTGCGGTTGGCAAATACGATCGCGGTGGAGACGTTTTCCTGCACGATCAGGTCGCGCAAAGCCTTGCGCTTGTCGCGTGCGGGCACGCGCACTTTGTATTGCGCGATCTTGATATTGGCGCTGGCAGGCCGCGCGACTTCGATCGATTTCGGGTTCGACAGGAATTTGTCGGCCAGTTTCTTGATCGGCGGCGGCATCGTTGCCGAAAACAGCAGCGTCTGGCGCGTGGTCGGCAATTTGCTGCAGATCGTTTCGATATCGGGGATGAAGCCCATGTCGAGCATGCGATCGGCTTCGTCGATGACGAGCAGTTCGCAACCCGTCAGCAGGATCTTGCCGCGTTCGAACAGGTCCATCAACCGGCCCGGAGTCGCGATCAGCACGTCGACGCCATCGGACAGCGCCTTGAGCTGGTCGCCCATCTGCACGCCGCCGATCAGCAGCGCCATTTTCAGGTCATGGTTCTTGCCGTATTTTTCGAAATTTTCGGCGACTTGCGCAGCCAGTTCGCGCGTCGGTTCCAGGATCAGCGAGCGCGGCATCAGCGCGCGGCGCCGGCCATGCGCCAGGATGTCGATCATCGGCAGGACAAAGCCCGCGGTCTTGCCCGTGCCGGTCTGCGCAATGCCGATGATGTCGCGCATCATCAGGACCGAAGGAATGCACTGCGCCTGAATCGGCGTCGGCTCGTCATAGCCGGCATCGATAACCGACTGGAGCAGTTCGTCAGACAGGCCGAGATCGGCGAACTTCATGCGCAGCTGTGTTCCTGTTGAAAAAAGTAAAGGCGGTCATGTGCCAAATGGACAGACCGCTGGTCATGCGCGAGGCAATGGTCCGGTCATGTCGGAACCTGGCGGCCCCGGATACTCGCGCCCTAAGCCGACAATCCGGCCAAAGTCAAGAAAATCGGCTTTTACACTACGAATGCGGACGCAATCAGTTGGCGGGCACCATTTCGTGGACTTGCGTGATCGTGCAGGTCGTCCCGCTGCGCGAATGGATCGTGTCGCGATCGGCGCACAACAGCCCGTCGGCGGTCGGCGTAATGTAGAACCCCATATAGAAATCGCGCGCCGCGCATGTCCGCGACAAGTCCGCGCCGACCAGCCGGTGATCGCGCAGGATCAGCAGCAAACGGTCGCCCGCCAGCGGCCGCACCCCGGCAATCGCCCCGACCGGCACGCATGGTGGCATCCTTCGGGCATGCAGGCGCATCGGCAGGGGTTCGGGCGCAGGCGGCGGCATATCGCGCATGACCGCCGCGCCGCCGGGCGTGATGCGGATGATCATGTGCTGCTCGATGCTGATCTGGTGCCAGGGCTTGCCGGCAAGGGCCTTTGCGCCGCCGGGCACGTACAACGCGCCCAGCGCAATCGCGCCGCCGGGAATGGCAAGCCCCGCCAGTATGCCGGCAATCAGGCCAGAAATCAGGATCTGCCGCCTGCGGATCATCAGCGAAACGAATTACCCGTTACGCGCGCATCGAAAATCGCGGCTTTGGCCACATTGGTGATTGTCATTTCAAAGCCTTGCGCGAATTCCGCCATATGCTTCTTTCCAATCCTGCAACTGCACAACCGGTTTCGGCTCCCCGGCCGATCCACAGTTCACGTTATCGTGGGCGTGATGGCGCACGGCAATTGAACCACCGGTTAACCCGCGCCCCGCCAAAAATAAATTGCCGATCCCCGGCCGCAGGATTAGCCCTTCCGCCTATGACCATACAGACACACCTGGCGAGCGACCCCGCCATCGCCGAATTCATGACCGCCGCGGCTGAACTGCTCGGACCGAAGGGTCTTGCCACCGATCCCGACGTGCTTTCGCCGTGGCTGACCGACTGGCGCGGGCGGTACACCGGGCGCGCACTCGCGCTGGCGACGCCGGCAGATACCGCGCAAGTCGCCGCGCTGGTAAAACTGTGCGGCCAATACGGCGTGCCGATCGTGCCCCAGGGCGGAAACAGCGGCATGTGCGGCGGCGCCACGCCCGACACCAGCGGCCATGAACTGCTGATCAACATGCGCCGGATGGACACGATCGGCCCGATCGACACCGCCAATCGCCAGGTCGTATGCGGCGCCGGGGTGATCCTGCAAACGCTGCACGAGGCGGCCGAGCGCGAGGGCATGCGCTTTCCGCTGACGCTCGGCGGCAAAGGGTCGGCGACGGTTGGCGGGCTGATTTCGACCAATGCCGGCGGCACGCAAGTGCTGCGTCACGGATCGATGCGCGCGCAAGTCCTCGGGCTTGAGGCTGTCCTGCCCGATGGCTCGGTGCTCAACCAGTTGGTGCCGCTGAAAAAAGACAACCGTGGTTTCGATCTCAAGCAGTTGCTGATCGGGTCCGAAGGCATCCTGGGCATTGTCACCGCCGCGACCTTGCGGCTCGAACCAGCCGTGGCCGCACGCGCAGTGCTGTGGGTCGGACTGCCGTCGATCCAGGCGGCGCGCACGCTGCTGCTCCACGCGCAAAACCTTGCCGATCGCGCACTCGAGGGCTTCGAAGTCGTGCCCCGCCACTGCCTCGATGCGGTGCTCGATTACCTGCCGACCGCGCGCGCGCCACTGGCCGAAGCACATCCGTGGAATGTCCTGATCGAGCTGGTCGCCGATGCGGCCGGCGCAGAGGCCCTGCCCGACCTCGCCGAACGCCTGCTGGTCAGCGCGTTCGAGGCCGGGCTGGTCACCGACGCGACGATCGCGGCCAACGATGCGCAGGCCGAGGCATTCTGGTGGCTGCGCGATTCGATTTCGCCCGCCGAACGCGCCAAGGGCCCCGCGATGCAGCACGACATCAGCGTGCCGGTCGAACGCATGGCCGATTTCATGGATTACGCTATCCCGCTGATGGAGACCGAATTTCCCGGAGCGACCGCGCTCGGCTTTGGCCACCTGGGCGATGGCAATATCCATTTTCACGTGCTCGCGCCCGCAGGCGTCGTGCCCGCCGAATGGGAAACCGGCCAGGGCAAGGCGATCAGCCACCGCGTCAACGACCTGGTGACCGAATGGCATGGGTCGATCTCGGCCGAACACGGCATTGGCCAGATGAAGCGCGATGAATTGCAGCGCCTGGGCGATCCTGCCGCGCTGCATGTGCTGCACGCGATCAAGGCCGCGCTCGACCCACAAGGCCTGTTCAACCCCGGCAAGCTCATCTGAAACCGGTTTTGGGCTCAAAACCCGCACGTTTGGGGATTTCACGGTCGGCCGGCCTTGCGCCGTCTGGTTGCCTCCCCTAAACGGCGCGGTCATGCGGGGGCGCGACTGTGGCCCCAACGTGTTTCTGACAGTTTGCTTGACGGAGAGTGACCGATGGCCAGCGCGCCTGACAACAACCTGCCCCTGTTTTACAAGGATCTCGTGCCGCTCAACACCCGCGACCATGCCACATGGACCGCGCGCGCCGTGGACAAGGCGCCATGGGTCGCCGGCACCCACGCGGTACCGCTGACGGTCGAGGAATTCCCGCAGGCCGGGCGTCATTTCCCGATCGTGTTTGCGAGCGGCGACAACACCGTTCCGCTGGCGCTGATGGGCCTGAACGAAGGCATCAACGTGTTTGTCGAAGACGACGGCACGGTTGTTCCCAACATCTACCTGCCGGCTTATGCCCGCCGCTATCCGTTCATGCTGGCCAAATTGCAGCCGACATCGGAAGAGCTGTCGCTGTGCTTCGACCCGACATCGGGCCTGCTGGGCGCATTCGAAGACGGTCAGCCGCTGTTTGACGGCGAAGCCCCTGCGGCATCGACCGCGGCCGCGCTGCAGTTCTGCGAACAGTTCGAACAGGCCGGCCAGCGCACCCAGAATTTCGTCGAAGAGCTGAAGAAGCATCAGCTCCTGATGGAAGGCGAAGTGTCGATCCAGCGCCCCGAAGGCGGCGCACCGTTCGTCTATCGCGGGTTCCAGATGGTCGACCAGGAAAAGCTGCGCAACTTGCGCGGCGACGTCCTGCGTGGCTGGGCGCAAAGCGGACTGCTGCCGCTGATCTATGCGCATGTGTTCTCGATCGAACTGATGAGCTCGCTGTTCGGCATGCAGGTTCAGCAGGGCAAAGGGCCGCAGCCGGCGCTTCCGCCACTTCCTGCGTTCTGATCACACCGATTTTTGCGCATCATGGGGCCGCCGGACTTGTCCGGCGGCCCTTTTTGCGCGCGCTCGCAACCCGCCGTTGCAGTGCGCAAGTATCGCTTATGACAGTATTGCAACAATTAGCGGCAAATCTTTCGCTCAGGTGAATGTAAGGTTTTGTAGCGTTCACGCAAAAATTCTTGCGCCTGCGAAAGACCTTGCCTATTCTTTACTCGTCAGGTCGGGCTCCCCTCATGGTCCGATTTGACTGGTGCGCCTTCGGGTGCACCTCCTCCCTGAACCTTGGCCACCTGGAGCAAGCCTCCAGGTGGTTTTTTATTGGGCGCAGGGAATTGTCGATTTTCGGCTGCCTGTGGCGCCAAGGCAACGGTTTTCTGCGATTCGTGCGTGCCGTTACTCGGCCGCAGTACGCCACCGCAATCGATCGCGACCAAGCGAAGCGACGTCCACGGCCAGCCGCCGAACCAGTCCGACCAGCAATGTGACCACCGAATCGAATCCGGCGCCCGGCTCGGCCATCGCCGAGTCGAGATAGGCGATCTTGTCGATTTCGATCTGCACCGCGTGCACGCCGGCGCTGCGCCGCGCATGGCGATCGAGCACGAACCCGCCCGCATAAGGCCGATTGTGCGCCACCGGCCGCCGTTCAGCCGCCAGGTACGAAAAGATCGACGCGATCAGTTCACCATCGCACGCGGTGCCGAAACGATCCCCGACGACGAACTGCGCCGACGCGCCGCCATGGGCGGGCAGCGGTGGCATCGAATGCAGGTCGATCAGCAGGACCGCGCCCCATTGCGCCCGCACGCGATCGATCATCTGCGCCAGCGCGGCATGATAGGGTTCGTGGATCATCGTGATGCGTTCGGCCAGGTCGGCGTGATGCAGCCGCGTCTTCCACAACTCCCCCACACCAGGCAGGCGCCGCGGCACCAGGCCCAGCCCGCTGCGTGCGCGGTGCGCGGATGTCGCCGAATGGTTGCGATGCCCCGCCGGTCGCGGGCCGTCGGCCAGCATGTCCCAATCGATATCGTCGACCGAGCGATTGAGATCGATCATGGCGCGCGGCGCATCGGCCACGATCAGCGGCGCCCCGGTTTCCTGCGCCACCGCCTCTGCGAGCCGATCGACCAACCGGTCTTCCAGCCGCAACAGCACATGATCGGGCGCCCGCAGCGCGGCGAGCACATGATCGGGATAGCACCGCCCCGCATGCGGCGTGGCGAGCACGACCGGGATCGACGCCGGATCGGCCGCGATCACGCGAAACGCGGCCGCATCGGGCAACCCCGGAATGGCACCGCCGCCGGTGACCGGCGCACACGCGCCGACAGCGCGCAAGCTTGTGCTGCGCGGTTGCGAATCGCTTGATGGAGTGCTTGACCCTGGCATTGGCAAAGGCTGCAACCGATCGACGACTGTGTCAAAGTGACTTGCTTCGTTTTGGGCTGCGTTTTGGGGCACAATTTTTAACCGGCCGGGCGTATACCGTTCTCAAGCGGAACCCCGCCGCCCACAGAGTCGTTCGAACTGCGCATCAAGCGCCCGCCGGACAAACCAAAAAACCAGATTTAACAGTCGCTAAATTCGAGAAGGTGACCATGATCCGCATCCTGCTGGCCGAAGACGACGAAGCCATGCGCGCCTATTTATCCCGCGCTCTCGAAAACGCCGGTTTTTCCGTGGCAGCGGTCGATCGCGGCACTGCCGCGCTGCCCCTGCTCGAAAACGGACATTTCGACCTGTTGTTGTCCGACATCGTCATGCCCGAAATGGATGGCATCGAACTGGCGCAACGCTGCGCCGAAATCAGCCCCGGCACCAAAGTCATGTTCATCACCGGGTTTGCCGCGGTCACGCTCAAGGCCAACCGCGAAGCACCGCAGGCGCGCGTGCTGTCAAAACCGTTTCACCTGAAGGATCTGGTGCTGGAAGTCGAACGCCTGTTTGCCGACAATCCGCTCGTCGGCAACGGCAGGCCGCCGATTTGAAGCCGGGTTCGCATTTGATACCGGTCTTTCCACAATTCCCCCCTTGCATGGTGGGATGACCGTGGCTAAAGGACCGCTCCCGGCGGCGGTTCCGCTACCGGGAAAACCAGTGATGGTGTCGGGCGTATAGCTCAGTGGTAGAGCACTATGTTGACATCGTAGGGGTCGCAAGTTCAATCCTTGCTACGCCCACCATCGCCGAAAAACCCGCCAAGCCAGAGGCTTGAGCGGGTTTTTTCTTGTCCGTAGTGAACTGGTGCGCCTATTTGCCCTGCCAGTTGGGCTTGCGCTTTTCGGCAAACGCCGCAGAGCCTTCGCGCGCATCGGCCGAGGCAAGCACCGGCTTGGTATACTTCGCCTGCTTTTCCCACATCTCGGCCTCGGTCCATTCGTGCGATTCGCGAATGATCGCCTTCGACGCGATCAGCGCCATCGGACCGTTCTGCGCGATCCGTGCGGCCATTTCCTTCGCCGCCGGCAACGCCGGGCCCTCGCTGATCACGTTGATAAAGCCCAGTTCATAGGCGCGCGCGGCCGTGATGAAATCGCCGGTCAGCGCCAGTTCCATCGCGATGCGCGGCGGGATCTGGCGCGGCAGTTTCATCAAACCGCCCGCCGCAGCCGCCAGGCCGCGCTTCGCCTCGGGAATGCCGAACTGGGCCTTGCTGCTGGCGATGATCAGGTCGCACGCCAGCGCCAGTTCCATGCCGCCCGCCAGCGCGTAGCCATCGACCGCCGCAATGATCGGCTTTTTCGGAGTCCATTCCGACAGGCTGCCAAATCCGCGCCCGGGCACCGATGGCGATTCGCCGCGCAGGAACCCCTTCAGGTCCATGCCCGAACAAAACGTGCCGCCGGCCCCGGTCAGGATCGCGCAGCGCAGATCGATGTCGGCATCGAGCCGATCCATTGCCTCGCTGATGCCCACCGCAACCGCGTTGTTCATCGCATTGCGCGCTTCGGGGCGGTTGATCGTGACGATCAGGACATTGCCGTCCACTTCGGTCAGGACGGCGGGGGTCAGGACGGCTGGCACGGCTTCAGTCTCGCTCATGGCATTCTCCATTGCACTTAATCAGTTGATTAAGGTTTTGGCGGCCTTCCCCGCTGTTGTCCAGCCTTCTCCTCCTATTGCCGGGCCCGTCTTGCGCACGACGTTTCACCTGCTAAGGGACTCGGGCGACAGTCTGCCTTCGTTTTGCGCGGGGACAGGTTGGCTACTCCCCTATCTAGGAAGGCACTGTTCCGACATGGCGAAGATCAAGGTGAAAAACCCGGTCGTCGAGCTCGACGGCGATGAAATGACCCGCATCATCTGGCAATGGATCCGTGAGCGGCTTATCCTCCCCTACCTCGACATCGACCTCAAATATTACGACCTCTCGGTCGAAAAGCGCGACGAAACCGGTGACCAGATCACCATCGACAGCGCCAACGCGATCAAGCAGTACGGCGTCGGCGTAAAATGCGCGACGATCACGCCGGACGAAGAACGCGTTGTCGAATTCAAGCTCAAGAAAATGTGGAAGTCGCCCAACGGCACGATCCGCAACATCCTGGGCGGCGTCGTATTCCGCGAACCGATCGTGATCCAGAACGTGCCGCGGCTCGTCCCCGGCTGGACCGACCCGATCGTGGTCGGCCGTCACGCTTTCGGTGACCAGTACAAGGCAACCGACACCCTGATCCCCGGCCCCGGCAAGCTGCGCCTGGTCTGGGACGGCGACAACGGCGAGAAAATCGATCTCGACGTGTTCGATTTCCCGAGCGCAGGCGTCGCCATGGCGATGTACAACCTCGACGATTCGATCCGCGATTTCGCACGCGCCAGCCTGAACTACGGGCTCAACCTGGGCTGGCCGGTGTACCTGTCAACCAAGAACACGATCCTGAAAGCCTATGACGGCCGCTTCAAGGACCTGTTCCAGGAAGTGTTCGAAACCGAAGGCTTCAAGGAAAAGTTCGCCGCCGCCGGCATCGAATACCAGCATCGCCTGATCGACGACATGGTCGCCTCGGCGCTCAAGTGGTCGGGCAAATTCGTCTGGGCCTGCAAGAACTACGACGGCGACGTCCAGTCGGACACCGTGGCCCAGGGCTTCGGCTCGCTCGGCCTGATGACCTCCGTGCTGATGAGCCCCGATGGCAAGACCATCGAAGCCGAAGCAGCCCACGGTACCGTCACGCGCCACTATCGCCAGCACCAGCAGGGCAAGGCAACCTCGACCAACCCGATCGCATCGATCTTCGCCTGGACGCGCGGCCTGATCTATCGCGGCCGCTTCGACGACACCCCAGAAGTGGTGGCCTTCGCCGAAACGCTCGAAAAGGTCTGCATCAACACCGTCGAAAGCGGCAAGATGACCAAGGATCTCGCCATCCTGATCGGCCCCGATCAGCCATGGATGACAACCGAGAAGTTCTTCGAAGCAATCGTCGAAAACCTCGAAGCCGAAATGACCAAAGCGGCCTGATTTTCAGGTTTTGGTTGCGAACAGGGCCCCGGCGTAAGTCGGGGCCCTTTTTCGTTGCCCGCTCCCCACACACCACGTCGTCCCGGACTTGATCCGGGACCCCACTTCTTTTGGCTTGGTTAAGGGCCTCCGGCGGCCAAGGGCCAGGGGCCCTTGGATCCCGTTACCTGGCTTTCATTGCGCGCTGATTTTGCATTCGCGTCCGGCCGCATCGCGGCTCCAAAACCTGCCGCTTTGCGGCGGAATGCAACGGCATGGGCGACATGCAGGTCACGACAGGTAACGGGATGCAAGGGCCCCCGGCCCTTGCCCGCCGGAGGCTCTAACTCACAGCCTACTGCGCCGGCTTCAGATACTTCCCATACCAGTCCACCATCCGATCCAACCGATCGCGCACATAGCTCGGCCGGGTCACCCCATGAAACGCGCCCGGATACGCCACCAACCGCGTCGGCACGCCCAGGATGCGCAGCGCCTCATACATCTGCTGCCCCCCAACCAGCGGCACATTGTCGTCCGACGTGCCGCCCATGAACAGCGTCGGCGTCTTGATCCGGTCGGCGTGGAGCAACGGCTCCGAGATCTTCACGTAGCGGTCGAAGTTCTGCCACGGCAACCCGATCTCGTGCCAGTACTGCCCGATGTATTCATCGACGCCGAACAGCGCGAAGATATTGCCCTCGCCCGCACCCGACATCGCCGCCTTGAAGCGCGGCTCGCGCACGATCATGAAATCGGTCAGGATGCCGCCATAGCTCCATCCGCCGACGCCCAATTTGTCGGGATCGGCGACGCCGCTGGCGATGGCATGCGCGATCGCGGCGTCGATATCCTTGACTTCCTTGTCGCCCCAGTCGCCGGCGATCGTCGTCGAATAGTCCACACCGCGACCGATGCTGCCACGATAATTGACCGCGACGACCGCGTAACCATGCGCCGCCAGCCATTGCTGCATCATCGCATTGCCCGAAGCTTCGAGCGCATGGCCATCGAGCCCCTGCGGCCCGCCATGGATCCACACCACGGTCGGGTAACGGTGTCCCGGCTGATATCCAGCGGGCTTGATCAACAGCGCGTGGACTTCGTTGCCGTCGCTCGCCGTGGCTGAAAAATCCTCGACCGGGTTCCATGCAACACTCGCCGCGATGGCGGTGTTATGCGCCGACAGCCTTGTAAGGCCCGTGCCCTGCATCATGCCCACTTCGCTGGGGTCACCATCGCCACTGGCAATCACCGCGCGCGGGCCGCTGCCGCCATCGGTGCCGCCGCATTGCGCCGCCACCGACATCGCCGGATCACCCAGGCGCGAGACCGGACCACCCGCCGGATCGACCGCGACCGCGACGGTATGGCGATCGTCCTGCAGTATCCCGCCGATGCGCCCTTTGCCCAGCGCCACCGGATTCTCGATCATCATCCCTGCGCTTGCCGGCAGGATATGCGTGGCGCCGCTTGCCAGGTCGGTTTCGGCTAGTTGCGGCTGGCTGTATTCGGCGGCTTCGGGCGCGGTGACCCCGACTGCGTGGACGATCCGTCGGCCATCGGGCGACCACACCAGTTTCTGCCCGCCGGCCGCACCAAAGCGAGCCACCACGTGCGATTTGGCCCCTGCACCAGTCGCGATCGTTTCCAGCCACTGCGTGTTCGGCGCGCCCGGATCGGTGTGATGGTCGGACAGGAACGCAATGCTGCGGCCATCGGGCGACCACGCCATCTCGCCTTCATCCCACGGGCCCAACGGCGTCAAGCGCGTAAGCTTGTGGCTGGCCACATCGAACAGCCACAGATGCGCGTGGTCTGCGCCGGTGATGAACCCTTGCGTGTCCTGCTTGAACAGGATGTCGTCCATCACCAGCGGCAGCGGCCGCTTGGGGTCGTCCTTCGGCGGTTTCGGCGCGGGATCGCTCATCGCGATGACGATCTGACGGCCATCGGGCGACCATTCGAAATGCGTGATATCGCCATCGACATCCGTCAGCTTTTCCGCTTCCCCGCCCCGGCGATCGAGCAGCCAGATCTGGTCGTGCTCATCCTTGTCGCGCGTCGCGGTAAACGCGATGCTGCGGCCATCGGGACTGAACGCGGGCGATCCTGCGCCGGCTTCGGGCGCGGTAATGGCGCGCGGCGCACCATTGGGCAGATCGGCCAGCCAGATGCGCGGACGGCGCTTGTCGGCTTTCGTGTCATTGCTGGTGGCGACCCAGGCAGCGCTGCGCCCGTCTGTGGTGCAAGTCAGGCCACGCACACCGACCAGCCCCATCACATCATCGGCCGTCAGCGCGTGGCGCTCCGCCGCGCTCGATACCACGGGGGTGGACAGCATGGCAATCGCCAACACCCAGGTCGAAACGCTATTCGCTATGCCCACAAACCACCCCTGTCGTTCCATTTCGGCGGAACGTAATCCGCCCAACGGGAATTCGCCAGTGGTGGGTGCAAAAGGGTTAGTGCGCGCGGACCACGCGGCAGATCAAAACCCCAGGCGCTTCAATTCGGCTTTGATCTTTGCGATCGTTTTGAACTGATACCGTTCAGGTTTTCCATCGCGACGATTGCAGTCGCAGGTGTTCGCGCCAAACCGGTCGCTCACGGATTTGAGGAACCTGGCCTGCGTATCACCGGGCTTCACGTCATCGAATATCCGCACTTCATACAGCGTGCCTTCGACGTCGTAGTGTTGCACCGGCCAGGTGAGGATGACGACAAGCTCTTGCGCAGCGTCGCGATCGGCATTCGCAAATCCAACTGCAGCAATCTGCGCCGTGCCGCCTTCTTCTTCGCCGGTTGTGATCGCCACTTTTCGGTAAGCACCGGTCGGCTGTTCGATCAACGCAACATATTCCAGGTCGTTGCCGCTCACATAATCAACGAATATGGCCTTTTGCCCGTTCCACCTGGTTTCGAGAACACCGGGGGAACTCGTATCTTTGGGCAATTGCAGAGCCCGGACCGCAAACTGCTGGGCTGACTCTGCAGGCTGGCGATTGAAATCCTGCGCGATCACCACGCTAGGAAAACATGCCGCAATCAGCGCGATTGCGGCATGCGCAAATCTCACGCCTCGCCATCGCCCGCGATGACCGCGCGCACCGCAACCATTGCCGCCGCCGCGCTTGCGCCATCGGGACCACCGCCCTGCGCCATGTCGGGCCGTCCGCCGCCGCCCTTGCCGCCCAGCGCAGCAACGCCGGCGCGCACCAGGTCGACCGCGCTGACGCGGGTCGTCAGGTCATCGGTCACGGCAGCGGCGATGCTCGCCTTGCCTTCGTTGACCGCGACGATCACCGCAACGCCCGACCCGAGACGCGATTTTGCCTGATCGAGCAAGCCGCGCAAATCCTTCGGATCGAGACCTTCGAGCACTTGGCCAGCAAATTTCACGCCGCCGATCTCTTCGTCCGCGCTGGCCGCAGTGGCGCTGCCACCGCCAAGCGCGAGCGCTTTCTTCGCTTCGGCCAGTTCGCGTTCCAGCTTGCGGCGTTCGTCGATCAGCGCGGCGACGCGGGTCGCGACATCGTCGGGCGTGGTGCGCAACAGGCTGGCGGTGTGCTTCAGTGCATCTTCGCGATCGACCAGCCAGGTGCGTGCACCCTCGCCTGTCAGTGCCTCGATGCGGCGTATGCCCGATGACACCGCCGATTCTGAAACGATGCGGAACACGCCGATATCGCCCAGCGCATTGGCATGCGTGCCACCGCACAACTCGAGCGAGTAATGCTTGTCGGATTTGGAACCCATCGTCAGCACGCGCACTTCGTCGCCGTATTTCTCGCCGAACAGCGCCATTGCGCCCGCCTCAATCGCTTCGTCGGGCGTCATCAGCCGCGTCGTGACCGGGGCATTGCCGCGGATCTGCGCGTTCACTTCGGCCTCGATCGCCGTGATATCGTCAGGTGTCAGCGCGGTCGGCTGCGAGAAATCGAAACGCAGGCGTTCGGCCGCGACCTGCGAGCCCTTCTGCGTCACATGATCGCCCAACCGGTCGCGCAGCGCCTGGTGCAGCAGATGCGTCGCCGAATGGTTGGCGCGCAGCGCATCGCGCCGCACGACATCGACCGTCAGCGCGACGATGTCCCCGACGCGGATCGTACCCGCATCGACCGTGCCGATATGCGCATGCAATTTGCCCAGCGGTTTTTGCGTGTCGGTAACCGTCATCGCCAGGGCCGCGCCCGCACCGGTGCCCAGCAAGGTACCGGCATCGCCCTGTTGCCCGCCCGATTCGCCATAGAACGGCGTCTGGTTGGTCAGGACGGTGACGGCTTCGCCCGCATGCGCCTCGGTCACTTCCTCGCCATCGCGCAGCAGAGCGACGACTTGCGCCTCGCCTGTGGTGGCGGAATAGCCGGTGAATTCCGTGGGCCCGAGGCGTTCGGCCAAGTCGAACCACACGTCGCCATCGGCGGTTTGGCCAGAGCCCTTCCACGCGGCGCGCGCGGCGGCTTTCTGCAACGCCATCGCGCTGTCGAACCCGGCACGATCGACTGCGATATTGCGCGCGCGCAGTGCGTCTTCGGTCAGGTCGTACGGAAAACCGAAGGTGTCATACAGCCGGAACGCGGTTTCGCCGGGCAGCGCATCGCCATCGCCCAGGCCGGTCGTGGCCTCGTCGAGCAGTTTCAAGCCGTTGGCGAGCGTCTGCCGGAAGCGGGTTTCCTCGCGCAGCAGGACTTCCTCGATCAGCGCGCGCGCGCGGCCGAGTTCGGGAAACGCAGCGCCCATTTCGGAAATCAGCGTGGGAACCAGGCGGTTCATCAGCGGATCGCGCGCGCCCAGCAGATGCGCATGGCGCATCGCGCGGCGCATGATCCGCCGCAGGACGTAGCCACGGCCTTCGTTCGACGGCAGCACGCCATCGGCGAGCAGGAAGCTGGACGAACGCAAATGGTCGGCGATCACGCGGTGGCTGGCGCGGTTTTCGCCTTCTGCGACAACCCCGGTCAGGTGCTCGCTCGCCGCGATCAGCGCACGGAACGTGTCGATGTCGTAATTGTCGTGTTCGCCCTGCATCACCGCGGCGATGCGTTCCAGGCCCATGCCGGTGTCGATGCTTGGGCGCGGCAGGTTGCCGGTGATTTCGCCCGCGGTCTGTTCGAACTGCATGAACACGAGATTCCAGATCTCGATAAACCGGTCGCCGTTTTCATCCGGCGATCCCGGAGGGCCGCCCCAGATGTCGGGGCCATGGTCATAGAAGATTTCGGAACACGGACCGCACGGACCGTCATCGCCCATTGCCCAGAAGTTGTCCTTCGTGGGAATGCGAATGATGCGATCTTCCGACAGTCCCGCGATTTTTTGCCACAGCGCAAAGGCTTCGTCGTCGGTGTGATAGACCGTGACGAGCAATTTGTCCTTTGGCAGGCCCCATTCGCGCGTCAGCAAGGTCCAGGCATGGGTGATCGCCTGTTCCTTGAAATAATCGCCGAACGAGAAATTTCCCAGCATTTCAAAGAAGGTGTGATGCCGCGCGGTATATCCGACATTGTCGAGATCGTTGTGCTTGCCGCCCGCACGCACGCATTTCTGCGACGAGGTCGCGCGCGGCATGGTGCGCGATTCCAGCCCGGTAAAGACGTTCTTGAACGGGACCATGCCCGCATTCGTGAACATCAGGGTCGGATCGTTATACGGCACGAGCGGTGCCGAAGGCACCACGTCGTGGCCATGCGAGCCAAAATAGTCGAGAAAGGACCGGCGGATTTCGTTCGTCGATGTCATGATCAAGGCGATTAGGCGAGCGCGCGCGCGCAAACAAGCCGGTTTACATGATCACAGCAATCGAATGGCTCCATCGCCGGTCCGAATTGCATTATTCGCCGAAATATTGGCCGCCTTTGGCCCGCGCGCGCTGCCAGGCGGGGCGCGCATGCGATGCCGCGACGAAGGCCGCGAGTTTCGGATAGGACACCGTGGTATCGCGCATGACGCACATTTCGGCCGGAAAGCTGAGCATGACGTCCGCGCCGGTCAACGTGTCACCGATGAAATGGCCCGACGGCCGCAGGATCGATTCGAGATAATTGAAATGCGCGGCGGTCTGTTCGGCGATGCGCGGTTTGACCGGTGCGGCCCCATCACCCAGGCGGCCCAGATAGACACCGAGCATCAGCGGCAGCATTGCCGACCCTTCGGCAAAATGCATCAGCTCCAGATGGCGCAGGGCATCGTCGGTGCCCGCCGCCGGCTGGAATTTGCCGTCGCCATAGCGATCGCACAGCGTTTGCACGATTGCGCCCGATTCTTCGATCACCCGGCCATCGATTTCGAGCAGCGGTGATTTGCCGAGCGGGTTGATTGCCTTCAATTCCGGCGGGGCCAGATTGGTCACGGGATCGCGCTGGTAGAACTTGATCTCGTAGTCGACGCCGAGCTCTTCGAGCAGCCACAACACGCGCTGCGACCGGCTGTTGTTCAGGTGGTGAAGAACGATGCTCATGGCGCGGCAATCCTCTGGTTGTTATTTTGTAGCTTAGAGAGCCCGGTTAGGGGGCCGGGTCAAGTCCGGCTGCGTCGTTTCGCGAGCAGCGCGTTGGCGGTGTCTTCGGCGACCAGTTTTTGCCAGCGCGCATAGCGGCCCGCGTCCAGTGTACCATCCGCCAATTTGGGCCGCACGGCACAGCCCGGCTCGCGTTGATGCGTGCAGTTGGAAAAGCGGCAGTCCAGCGCCAGCGTGACGATATCATCGAACACTTCGGCCAGGCCCTCGGGCGCGTCCGACAAGTGCAGTTCGCGCATGCCGGGTGTGTCCATCAGCCAACCGCCCTGCGGCAACCGGTGCAGTTCGCGCACGGTGGTCGTGTGGCGGCCCTTGCCGTCGTTTTCGCGCACCGCCTGGGTCAGGATGTCGGTGATCCCGGTCAGCGTCTTGATCAGCGTCGATTTGCCGACGCCCGATGAGCCGACCAGCGCGACGGTCTTGCCCTTGCCGCACCATTCGGCGAGGCGCGCGACACTGGCGGGGTCCTTGGCGTTGACCGTTTCGACCTGGAGACCGGGCTGGAGCGTGCGCGCCTGTTCGGCATACGTCGCCGCCGCGTCGGTCTTGTCGACTTTGGTCAGCACGACCACCGGGGTTACGCCGACTTCGCCCGCGAGCACCAGGTAGCGTTCGAGCCGGGCGAGATTGAAATCCTGGTTGCACGAAGCAACGACGAACAGCGTGTCGACGTTCGCCGCGATCAACTGTTCCTTGCGGACATTGCCCGGGGTGCGCCGTTTGAACACATTGGCGCGGGTGAGAACGCGCGCGACCTGAAGCTGCGGGGTGATCAGTAGCCAGTCGCCGACTGTGGCATGCGCCGATTCTTCGGTTGCGCCGGGGATATGCGGCGAAATCAGGCCGTCGAACGTGCCGCCCGTGACCGCGATCTGGCCGCGATGCACCGCCATCACGCGCACCGGGGTCAGCATCGCTTGGTCATCGGGGGAGAGCTGGTCGCTGAAAAACGCGTTCCAACCCAGTTCGGTCAAGCGATCGCTATGTGCCGACATACGACTTTCAGGCGTGCCCGGGCTTGGCGGCGAGCCAGACGGTGTGTTCCACATTGTCGTTGTATTCTTCGGCGGGGATCGTGAATTCCTCGACGGCAAAGCCGGCACGTTTGAGCCCGGCGACAAAGTCCGCGTCGGCATAAGCCGACCAGATCGCCAGCACACCGCCCGGACGCAGCGCGGCATAGCTCGCGCGCAGGCCCCAGTCGCAATAGAGCCGTTCGTTGGCGAGTTGCACCAGGCCGTCGGGGCCATTGTCGACATCGAGCAGGATCGCGTCGAAGCTGGCCGGCGCCCGCACGATCAGGTCGTGCACATCGCCGACTTCGAGCGTCACGCGCGGGTCGGACAGCGAGCCGCCGTGGATATGCGCGAGCGGCCCGCGCGCCCAGGTCACGACTTCGGGCACCAGTTCGGCCACGGTAATCCGCGCATCGGGGCCCCAGGCCGCCAATGCCGCGCCGAGCGTGAAGCCCATGCCAAGACCCCCGATCAGCACGCTGCCGTCGGGTTTGCCCAGATGATCGCGCGCAAGCGTCGCCAGCGCCTGTTCGGAATGCCGAACATGGCTGCCCATCAGCTCGTCGTTATCGAACTGGATCGAGTAAAAATCGCCCTGGCGGATCAGATGCAGCGCGCCCCCACCGGGGATCTGCGCCGCATCGATGTATTCATAGCGTTCACTCGCCGGTTTATCGGCAGGTTTCGGCTGGACCGCCTGTGGCGAAAGGGGGGCCAAAATTATTTGGCGGCCTTTGCGGCTTTGGCTGGCTTCTTGGCTGCAGCTTCTGGTGCTGCGGCCGTGGCTTCCTTGGCCGCTTTGGTGCGGGCAATGCTGGCTGCGAGGGTGCGCTTGGCGTTCTTGTTGACGGAGCGGATGTTAGGCATGAAATAAGTCCTGTCGGCTAAAATATTGGCACGGAGGCGACCTGGCAGGCCGGACCAAACGCGCGCGTGGTTCCCTTGGTCATAGTCCGGGGGACATGACAAGCCTTGATCGGCATTTCTGGGCTGGCGTATTCGCGGTAACGAAAGAGTTTCGTCGCCCCGGACTTGATCCGGGGCCCCGCTGCCTTTCTGTTCACGCGTACCACTTAACGGCACGCGTGTGAAAGAAAGTGGGGTCCCGGATCAAGTCCGGGACGACGAAAATGGTGAAGTCAGCGCGTATGCGAAGCGAATTGAGTTTGCCTGACGTCCATCAGACAAAGGAAAACCGGCGCGTTCCTACCGGGGAACGCGCCGGTCCTGGTTCGGCGAGGGGGTCGGGTCTGCTGGTCGGGGGGAGACCCGGCCGCCCTGTGCCTTGGTCCATTCATCGCATGCGAGCATAACATGCCAGCACGTGATGAATGGAGGCGCTCACCTGAAGATCATGAATCGTCGTCCGCGTCCGGACCAGCCATCATGCCTTCTGCCACTGCCTCGGTGCGACTGCGGATGGCAGCTTCGAGACGGTCGGCCATTTCGGGGTTGTTGCGCAGGAAGTTCTTGGAGTTTTCACGTCCCTGACCGATCCGCGTCGAATCATAGCTGAACCAGGCGCCCGATTTCTCGACGATGCCGGCTTTCACGCCCAGATCGAGAATTTCGCCAAGTTTCGAAATGCCTTCGCCATACATGATGTCGAATTCGACCTGCTTGAACGGCGGCGCGACTTTGTTCTTGACCACTTTGACGCGCGTGGTGTTGCCCACGATTTCGTCGCGATCCTTGATCTGCCCGGTGCGACGGATGTCGAGACGGACCGAAGCGTAGAATTTGAGCGCGTTGCCGCCGGTCGTGGTTTCCGGATTGCCGTACATCACGCCGATCTTCATGCGCACCTGGTTGATGAAAATCACCGTGCAGCGCGAACGGCTGATCGAACCGGTCAGCTTGCGCAGCGCCTGGCTCATCAGTCGGGCCTGCAGGCCGACATGGCTGTCGCCCATTTCGCCTTCGATTTCAGCACGAGGCACCAGCGCGGCAACCGAATCGACCACCAGCACGTCGACCGCATTCGAGCGGACCAGCGTGTCGACGATTTCGAGCGCCTGTTCACCGGTATCGGGCTGCGACACGATCAGGTTGTCGATATCGACGCCCAGCTTCTTGGCATAGACCGGGTCGAGCGCGTGTTCGGCATCGACGAAGGCTGCGGTGCCACCGATCTTCTGCGCTTCGGCAATGCAATGCAAAGCCAGCGTCGTCTTGCCCGAGCTTTCCGGGCCATAAATTTCCACGATGCGGCCGCGCGGTACGCCGCCGATGCCAAGCGCGATATCGAGACCGAGCGAACCGGTGGACACCGATTCCACCTGCATCGTCTCTTTTTGCCCGAGCTTCATCACCGAGCCCTTGCCGAATGCCCGGTCGATCTGCGCGAGCGCTGCGTCGAGCGCCTTTTGACGATCCATCTGTTTCTCTTTGCCTTCTTGAATGAGCTTGAGCTGTGCAGCCATTGCTGTGCACTCCTTTGCTAGAGATGGGGAACCAGGATCGTCAACAACCCCTTTGTACCCATTTCGTTCTTATAGAACAAGAGGGGAACATAATTTTTTCGCCAATCTCGCAGCAAATGATCGCAAGCACTTAGCAGCAATGACATTTTTCTGCGCCGGAAAGTGCTCCGGCGACCGGAACAGAGGCCCCTGCCCCCACAATCACCTCTAAAATAATTCGTCCGCGATCCAACGCGCACACAGAATCAGGCCGCATCTCCGCGCAACACCGCCTCGACCGCGCTGACAATCTGCTGCACCGAAAACGGCTTGGGCAGGAAATGCATATTCGGAATGTCGATTTCGCGGCGCAAGGTTTCCTCGGCATAGCCCGACATAAACAGGAACGGCAGCTCTGGCCGCAGCGCGCGGATTTCGCGCGCCATCGACGGCCCATCCATCGTCGGCATGACCACGTCCGACACGACCAGGTCGAACTTGCCGCCCTCGTCATACGTGCGCACCAGCGTTTCCAGGCCCTCTTCGCCGTCGCTCGCGGTCGTCACTTCATAGCCCTGACGCACCAGCGCGCGCGTCGCGACCGCGCGCACGGTGTCTTCATCCTCGACCAGCAGCACGCGCCCGCCGGCAGTCCATTGCTGGCGCCGCGGCTCGACCTTGCGCTCGCGCGGCGCTTCGATCTGGTCGGCCGGATCCGCGACATGCACGGGAAAATAGATCGTGAACCGCGTCCATTTGCCGAAATCGCTTTCGGCAAAGATAAACCCGCCCGACTGTTTGACGATGCCATAGACCGTCGACAGCCCGAGCCCCGTGCCTTTGCCGCGATCCTTGGTCGTGAAAAACGGCTCGAAAATCTTGTCGATCGTCCCCGGGCGGATGCCATGCCCGGTATCCTCGACCACCAGCGCGGTATAGGCGCCGATCGGCAGGATATCGGTTTTCATGGCGCGGACCATGTCGGCGGTGATCCGCCGGGTCATCAGCTTCAGCGCGCCAGGCGCCTTGTTATCCGCCATCGCATCGCGCGCATTGACCGCGAGATTGAGCAGCACCTGTTCCAGTTGCACCGGATCGGCACGCACCGCGCCCAGCCCGCGATCGTGCGTGACTTCCAGGGTAATGCGCTCGCCGATCAGGCGTTTAAGCAAAGTCGACACTTCGGCCACGACATCGGGCAATTGCAGCACTTGCGGACGCAACGTCTGTTGCCGCGAAAACGCCAGCAACTGCCGCGTCAGGCTGGCGGCGCGGTTCGAATTGGCCTTGATCTGCTGAATGTCGTCATAATCGCTGTCGCCGGGCGTGTGGCGCATCAGGATCAGGTCGCAATAACCGATGATCGCGGTCAGCACGTTGTTGAAATCGTGCGCGACCCCGCCGGCGAGCTGCCCGATCGCCTGCATCTTCGACCCTTGCGCGATTTCGTGCTTCAGCCGGGTCTCCTCGCTCGAATCCTTCAGGCTGAGCAGCACCGCGCATTCGCCAAGACCCCGCACCGCGGCCAGGCCCAGCAGAACCGGCTCTTCGGGCGTCGCGCGCAGCCGTACCGCGACATCGCCCGATGTCATCGACCCTTGCGTATGGCGGCGCACGGCATCTGCCAGCGCACCTTTGTCTTCGCGGATGACGAGGTCCGACGGATACGATGGCGGCAGCGTCCCCTCATGCCCAGCCACGCGCAAGAACGCCGAATTGGCGAAAAGAAACCGTCCATCGCGATCGACCATCGCCAGCCCCAGCGGCAGCCGCGCGAGCAAAGCCTCGATCTGCGGCAGCCCGGCGCGCGCATCGCCCACGCCGGCATGGCTGTCGATGACCAGGAACAGCGACGTCGCCTGTGCCGGATCGGCCGCCTGCCCCGCATCGGGATCGGCGATCGGCACATGCAGAAACCGCACAGGCATGCCGCGCCCGCGTTCCTGCGTAAAATAGATGTCCTGCGCCGCATCGGATTCGAAATGGCTGACGAAATCGCTGTCGATGATCTCCGCGGTTTCGCTACCCGTGGCGCGCAGCACAAACGACGCATTGGCGGCCAGCACCCGGCCATCGGGCGCCACAATCGCGGCCTGAATGCTTTCGCGACCCAATGCGCGACCGGGCATGCCGCCGATCGCGGCGATCGCTTCGGTGGTCGCATCATGCTGGACCACCGGGCTCAGGCGCCAGACCAGGTGATCCTCGCCGCGCCCGGCGCGATGCACGCTCAGCGCGAAGGTGCCGGTCGCCGCCGAAACTGCCGCCACATGCGCCGAGCCATCGCGCCAGGCGGTGCGTGCAGCCTCCTCCGCGCGCGCCGGATCGGCGGCGGCCAGCGGCAGGCGCGGCGGCGCGGCAGTGCCAAACCATTCGGAAAACCGCGCATTGGCGCAAACCAGCCGCCCCGCGCGGTCGGTGATCGCCACGGCCACCGCCGGGTCCTCGATCGCGGCATGCGTGACCGACCAGTCGGGCACGGCGAATTCGGGCGCGGCCGCGGCCGGACGCAAAGCCAGCCCGGCGCGGATCACCAGCGCCAGCACAAGCATACCGCCCGCATAGGCAGCCGCTATCAGAGCCTTGCCCGACACGAGATACAGCGCGGCAACGCTGATCACGACGCCCAGCCCGACCAGCGCCATATCGCGCCACGCCCGGGCCGGCGCCTCCTGAACCGAGATGCCGCTCATGCCCGACCTGCCCGCGTACGCTGGCGGTTGCGCCACCGCGCCTGCACCCGCCAGCGCCAGATCGCAGCCGTAACCACATACCCCACCAGCGCCGCCGAGAGACCGAAAATGGTCAGCCCCAGTCCCAGCGCGGGAGCGGCATCGCTACGGATCCAGGCCATCCATTCCGCCCACGACGCGCCGCGCTGAAACAGCACGGTGATCGCATGGACATCGGCATGATAGCCAAACCGATTGCCGATCGCGGCCCCCACCGGCAGGAACACGAACAGCACCGTGGGCGGCAAGGACACAAATGTGGCCGCCGCCGCGACCGGAATATTGGCGCGAAACGGCACGCACAGCAGCACCGCGCCGAGCACCTGCAAACCCGGGATCATCAGGAAAATGCCGATAAACAGCCCGATCGCCACCGCGCGCGGCACCGTGCGGCGCGAAAACACCCACAGCTCCGGCCGTTTCGCCAGGGGCGCAATCCAGCGATTGCGCATCAGGCTTTCGCGGGTCGGCATGCGGGCGCGGGCCCAGGTCAGGAATCGGTTGGCCATGTGACATCCGGACTAGGGCAATCCATGGGCAAAGGTATACCCCCTCGCCACATTGCGCGGCGATGAAGCCTGGGCAGAACCGCGCTTTATGTGGGTTTTGCCCTGTGGTATTTGGGGTTATGCCATTTTCTTGCCGTTAATGGGGTTTAGCGCACGGCATCGCACCCCCATATGATGAGGCGAAGGTGGCACGCCACCGTGCCCACGAAAAGGACCGTTTTCTTGCAACCCGCGCCGACCCTTGCCGATCCAGACGCCCTGCCCCGCGCCACTGCCGCGCGCGTGATCCTGTCGGGCGTTGCCGACGATCGCGAGCTGCTGCGCACGGCCGCGGAACTGACGCGCGACCTGCAACGGCCCAATCCGAAAATCTACTGGTCCGATTTCCTGGGCTCGGCGCTGGTCGGCTATGGCGCGCTGGTGGCTGCGATTGCGCTGCATTCGCCGTGGGCGGTCGTGGCGTGCGGCGTGCTCGCGGTGCTGGCGCTGTATCGCGCGACGCTGTTCATTCACGAAATCACGCATCTGAATCATGCGCAACTGCCCGGGTTTCGCCTGGTGTGGAACGCGCTGATGGGCGTGCCGACGATGCTGCCCTCGTTCATGTACGAAGGCATCCATGTGCAGCACCACACGCGCGTGAAATACGGCACTGTCGAAGACCCCGAATACCTGCCGCTCGCACTGATGAAGCCGTGGAGCCTGCCGCTGTTTTTCGTCGTGTCGGTGTTCATGCCGATCGCCCTGATCGCGCGTTTCGGCGTGATCGGCCCGCTGTCGATGGTCATCCCGCCGCTGCGCCGCGTGGTGATCGAGCGCATGTCGGGCCTGCAGATGAACCCGCTCTATCGCCGCCGCCGGCCAGAGGGCGAATTCGCACGGCAGTGGTTCTGGGAAGAACTGGGCGCGTCGATCGTGGCGATCACGATCATCGTCACCGCGCTGACCGGTGTGCTGCCGCTGCATGCGCTGGCGGTGTATATCGTGATCATCGCCGGCGTGGCGCTGTTGAACCAGGCGCGCACGCTCGTGGCCCATCGCTGGGAAAACGAAGGCGAACCGCTGACCGTCACCGCGCAATTCCTCGACAGCACCAATGTGCCCGACGGTGTCCTGCCCCTGTTGTGGGCGCCGGTCGGCCTGCGCTATCACGCGCTGCACCACCTGCTGCCCAGCCTGCCCTATCACGCGCTGGGCAAGGCGCATGGCCGGATCACCGGTGTATTCGGCGTCGAATCCACCTATGCAAAGTCGAACCACCCGACCTTGCGCGGATTGCTGACGCGCCTGCTGGCCAGCACGATGACGCGCCGCACTCCGGGTTGAAGCCGACGTGTCGTTCCGCCTGACCACCATCGCCGACCCGACCCCGGCCGACCGCGAAACCATCCTCGCCCCCTTGCGCGCCTACAACATCGCGCAGGCGGGCGACCCGCAGATCCGCCCTTTCGCCATTCTGGTGACCGCGGACGATGGCACCACCGACGGCGGCCTATGGGGCCGCATCGCCTACGACTGGCTGTTCATCGAACTGCTGGGCCTGCCTGAAGCGTTACGCGGCCAAGGCCTTGGCCGCGCGCTGATGCAACAGGCCGAAGCGATCGCGCGCGATGCGGGCTGTGCGGGCATCTGGCTGGATACCTATGAGTTTCAGGCGCGCGGGTTTTATGAGAAGCTGGGTTTCACGCTGTTTGGTGAGTTGCCCGATCATCCGATTGGGATGAAGCGCTTTTTCCTGATGAAGCGGTTCTAGTCCAAAAATAGGTATACTGCCCCCGCATTCCCCTACGCGGGTGCAGGCCAACGTTTAACTTGGCACGACGCATTGTTGAACACACCTCATTAGTTCATTGCGGCGGCGGGCGCTTATCGAGCGACGCCAGAGCGCCTAAATTGCCACCAAGGCGCTCGGTGGCCGCAGGAAGTCCTGATGACAATAACGCAAAACAAAGAATACGGCGAGGCGAGCCGCCCATGACCAGCGTCCCTGCTTCGCTTGCCGGTACGGCCGGCGACAGCGATCGCGCGCCTGCGTGGGGCGCGGTCTACGCGCTATCGCTTTGCACGTTCACGCTGATCGCATCCGAGTTCATGCCGATCAGCCTGCTGAGCCCGATCGCACACACCCTAGGCCTGACCGAAGGCCAGGCGGGCCAGGCTATCTCGATCTCGGGCATCTTCGCGGTGCTGACCAGCCTCTCGATCAGTTCGCTCATCGGCGGCGTTGATCGGCGGCATGTGCTGCTGGGCCTGACCGCGCTGCTGATCGTATCGGGCACATTGGTAACGTTCGCGCCCACTTATCTGGTCCTGATGATCGGTCGGGCTTTCGTTGGCGTGGCGATCGGCGGGTTCTGGTCAATGTCGGCCGCGACCGTGATCCGGCTGGTGCCAGAGAAATCTGTGCCCAGGGGGCTGGCGATCCTCAACGGCGGCGCGACGGTCGCGACCACAATCGCGGCGCCGCTCGGCAGCCTGATGGGCGGACTGATCGGGTGGCGCGGGGCGTTCTTCTGCGTCGTTCCGATCGCGGTTGCGGCGGTGGCGTGGCAGGCGTTCGCGCTGCCGAACATGCCGGCGACGTCGCACAAGACCGGGAACAGCATGCTCACCTTGTTGCGTCGTCCGGCGGTCCTCGTCGGGCTGATCGCGGTGGCGTTGTTCTTCATGGGCCAGTTCGCGCTTTACACGTACCTCCGGCCGTTTCTTGAGCAGATCACGCATGTCAGCATCGGCGTGCTCTCGGCGATCCTGCTCGTCATCGGCGTTGCCGCATTCGCCGGCAATGCCGTCGTGGGCCGCCTGGCCCAGCACAATCTTACCAGCGTACTTGTGGCGGCACCCGCGCTCATGGCGGTGATCGCGGTCCTGCTGGCCGGCTTCGGTGCCTCGATCGGCCTGGCGATAGGCTTGCTTGCCGTGTGGGGTTTTGTCACTTCGGCCGCGGTGGCGTGGTGGACATGGGTGACGCGCGTCGCCCCCGATGATGCCGAAGCGGGTGGCGGACTGATGGTGGCGGTGATCCAGCTTGCCATCACCCTTGGCGCCACGGTCGGCGGTGTAGTCTTCGACGCATGGGGTGTGGTGCCGGAATTCATAGGAAGCGCGGCCGTGCTTGCGATGGCAACGATCATGGCGATCGTCGCGGGAAGGATGCTGGCCTCCGCACGGCTTCAGTCAGCTTGAGATCGCCAATTCGGAGGGCATTAATAAGCACACTACCCCCGATTTAAGCCCTCCGAGGCGGTGATCATTTGGCCGGCGCATCGCCCTGCGCAAGAAAATCGACCATCGATCCCTGCTCGGTGGGGAACACCGAATAGCGAAACCCGCTGCTCTTGCCGGGGATCGAGTACTGATGCTGGCCCAGTATTACGCGGGTTTGGGTAAAGCCCTGCCGGGTCGCCAGATCCTGATAGAATGCGCCGATCTGATCGGGCGATGCCTTGATCGTATAGCGCGCGGACCAGTTGACGATACCCAGCATGGTCATCGTGTTTGCCCTGTCCGGCACTGCGCCGGGATAGAGCCTGGCCCACGACTGCAGGCTTGCAGGCACGGGCTCGATCGACCCCGGTTTGTGCGCAATGGGCCCGCTGTGGTTGGGATGCGTCACGAACAACAGCTTGACGTCGTATGCCGTGTGCACCGCAATCAGCGCCACAAGCACTCCTGCTATATACTTGCGATAGTCCAGCGCGAAGATGAGAGCCGCACTGGCAATTACCTGCGTGGCAATCGCGCCAAGCACCGCAATCAGGCTGTTATGCGACAGCAGGAGCGACACGACGATCGCAACACTCGAAAAGATCGACACCGCGCGCACCGGGCGTTCGGCCTGGCGCACGAAGCCATACCGGTTCAGTTCCTGGACCAGGTTCATCGCGCCAAATCCGAACGGTAGTATACTCGCCACCCACCACGAGGGTATCGCATACCCAGCCGCCCCGGGATTGAAACTGGTCATGTGCAGTTTGACCATCACGATCGCCACGACCACAATAGGCACCAGCATCACCACCAAAGGCAGCAACGCCTGCCGCAGCAACACGAGGCCAATGGCCCGAAAACCGGGCGCCTCCGCATCGGGCAACCACAGGAAAACCTTGTCAAGAAACCGGGCACGTCCATGCTGCTGAACCGGTTCGGGCCCGTGCTGGCCGCCATTCCAGACCTGCTGTGCGCGCATGCTCCGCAAGGGTTGCGCAACCGACACTATCTCTGCCGCATCTATCGGCGGATCGACGACCGCCTTGCGACCAAATGCAGTGCGTTGTGCTGGCTGGAACATGGTGTTGGATCTCCCTCGCGAGAAATCCGCAATAATCTGTTGGGGTTAAGAAACGTTCTTCTTGTGATTACCCTTTCGTGGGATACATTTTTCCACCATCGAAAAAATGAAAATCAGAAGGTAATACCAATTTCTATTCGGTAAATTGAAACGATTTGGCTAAAATATGCATACTGTCCGCGCATTCTCTATCCCCGCATTATCTCACGTAATGCTGCATTTGACCGATCATTCTATTGGCATGACATCTTGTTTTTGGTGACTCGGCATTATCCCGAAAAAGGCATACGTTACTCCAATTTTTTGTACCTAATTTTCGCTAGACCGTGGTCCTCGCGAGCACTCTGTTAATCGTCGCCACTAATGGCAACGTCGTCTATGGTCCTGCAATGCACTTCGTCGCCAATGGACCGGACATCCCAACCTCGCTGATCAGAGCTCAGCGTAATGGCGATATTCTCTTCATGGTTGGCGCAGGAATCTCGAAATCCGCCGGCCTTCCATTGTTCGGCGAACTCGCTGACATGGTGTATGATCGGCTCGGTCAAGCACTACCTGGTGATGCCGGGAGCCTCGCCAGCCGAGCCGAAATCGATGCCCGCTCTAATGGCCAATATGATCGCCTCATTGGTCTGCTCGAACAGCGACTTGTTTACCGAGGAGTAGACTGGCGTCAGCCGCAAAATAGCGTCCGCCAAGCGGTAACCGCACTCCTTACACCAAGGTCACGTACACGTTTCGCCGCACATGCGGATTTGCTCGATCTTTCCCGTGATACCGATGGTCGGCCGCGTATCGTTACCACCAATTTCGACACCATTTTCGAACGCGCTTGGCTGCAACGATCCGGCAACAGATTGGAAAGCAGCGCAGGACAAGGCATGCCTGCGGTAGGCTCGCATGATTTTACCGGAGTCATGCACCTTCACGGCCGCGTCGCGGACCACCGCTGCCGGCTGGAAGAAACGGATCTCGTTCTCAGTTCCGCCAATTTTGGTGAGGCTTATATGCGCAGCGGTTGGGCATCCCGAATCGTCTATGACCTCCTACGAAGGTACACACTGGTGCTGGTAGGATATTCTGCTGACGATCCGCCGATGCGGTACATGCTCGAGGCTACCGAGGAAGGACGGGTCAACTTCCCGGACCTGAAACCGGCCTTTGCATTAGTTGGCGATCCAGACAACGACGCCGGTACCTTGCGCGAGGCTTGGCGCGGTAAGGGTTTGCAACCTCTCATCTATCCAGCTCGCGGTCATGACCACAGCGCCCTATACCAAAGCCTTCATAGCTGGGCCGAACTCGCACGCGAGCCGCTAACTTGGGCGCAAAATGAACTTGGACGGATCGGAACGACCAACTTTAACGACGCCAGTACTGAGGACCGAACGACATTCGTGTTTCTGGCAACCGACATTTCAAGTGTCGCTGTTGCGGCCGGCCAGTGCAGCGATCCTGCGTGGATCGAAGCGCTGCAAAGCGCTGAAGCAGGGAGGGATAGCTGGACCTATATAGCGTGGTTCCGCAATAGGCTTGAATCTGCTGCGGCTGCTCGCTTTGCCGCTAACGCGACCGATATAATGAAGCCTCGGATCGCCGACGCTATAAATGTGTTGTTGCGTAACCAACAATTACCACTGTCCGCTCCCTACCAGCTTTACTGGCAGTTATTTGTGCAGGCCAATTTGCGACCAAACGCAAGTCCTTATGGCAGCATGCGCGAAGGCCAAACAATCACAACCAACAGCATACGTGACACGACCACTTTGCTTGAACCAGCCCTACGGGTGGATCGGCGATCTCGCTGGGTGGGGTCCGAGCAGCCCGAACCCGAGCCCATCACCATACATGACTTGGCGCGTTTCAGCTTCCAAGCGAGCGAGCGCGACTGGCAACGACGCTTGGAGCGCTGGCCACAGGAAGCGCGTGCCGAGGAAAGGCTGATACTTTCGCTAGACCGAGCACTTTGCGAGGCTATCGAACTTGGTCTTGATGTGGGGATAGTCGAGCCCGATGGAGATCTCCTGTCGTATGATCTCGCGCTCGTCCACGCGCCAGACCCTGGCGAAGGACTGGTCGATCAAATGGACCGACACAGCGGAAGCTGGCGCCTCAACCAACCTGACGTCAACAACCAGCATTTCGCGCCGCTAGTACGAATGATGACTGGGCTCTGGCGTCGCTTGGCAAGCCGCGATTTGGGCCGCGCTGCGCGAATCTCTTCAGCTTGGGGTGAGCGCGACGCGCTGATCTTTAAGCGCTTGGCAGCGTGGACCGCAGTTGAGGGAGACGCACGCACGTTTGCGATGACCGAAGCGTATTTGCGCGGTACAAACCGCACGAGATACTGGAATTCGGACAACTGCCCGGAGCTCGTTCGCTTCTATTGCCGGTGTTGGAATGACCTCGCTTCGCCGACGCGCCTTGCAATCGAGCGCGCGATTCTGTCCGGCATGATGCCTGAGACCATTCAGCGTATCGCCCGCCCGGGGCATCGCCGTTACGCTAGGGCAGTATATTGCGTGCGCGAACTCGCACGGATTATTACCGCCGGTGGGCGCTTATCCCGCGCGGCGGAAATTCGGCTCGCGGGCTATTATCGCCAGTTTCCAGATCTTCCACGCGAGATGCCGATCTACGCGCATCTTTATAGCCCCAGTTGGTCGGGTTCAGGCTACTCGGCTGATATTCGTGTGCTCGACGAAGTTGGCGACAGCGAACTCCTCACTGCAGCGTCGGCATTCGAAGAAAGCAACTGGATCGAGCAAGCGGATATTTGGGCGGTGTTTGTGCGCAACGAACCGGTTCGTGCATTCGTTGCGCTCTCCGGCGCACTAAACCGCGGAGAATTCGCGGCTCGACGTTGGTCGCCTTTATTAAATCTCTATGCCTACCCAAGCGAAAACGACGGTGGCATCTTGTTGCCAGAGCTTGCCGAAATTCTTGAGAAATTGACATCTGTCATATGTACTGACCTTGCCCCGGTAGCATATGAATTGTCTCGAATTATCGAGCTTCACGCGCGTGAGCTAAATGATCCACTCTTTCCAACAATTCTAAACCTCTGGGACCAACTTCTAATAACTGCGACCAATCTAAACGATACTGACGATCGCGAGCGGCCTTTGTCCGATACCATTCTTTCTCACCCACTAGCTTCACTCGCCGATAGCCTAGTTACAATGCAGGATGAGTTACATGCTGCCCCCGGAGAAGGTCTAGCAGATAGGTTCATAGGTCGATTTGATGTGCTTATTGGTCTCGAGGGACGGGTCGGGATCATCGCGCGGGGTGCTCTGCTGCAACAGATGGCTTTTCTCCATACCATCGCACCAGACTGGGTCGCTAGCCATTTGCTCCCCGAGTTGCTCGAAGATACTGAAGCGGCGGTTGACCTCATAAGTGTGGTTGCCCGGTCTGTTGCGCCACAATATGCCGTCCTGTTCAACATGCTCAAGCCGGCGATCCTGCGCGCGCTCGAACATGAGCGAACCGATGACTCGGTCCGTGAACAATTGTCAGGCGCATTGGTCGGCGCGGCATTCTCAATTATAGCTGGCAACGAGGGCTTTGAACTTACCGGCGTTGAATGCCGTCAGACTTTGACTCGAATGCCAAACACAGTTCTCGCGCGCATGGCTTGGGAAATTAGACATCAGTTTCGCGGAGGCGATGATGCCGAACGGGCAACCTTGTGGGACTCGTCGGTAGCGCCGTTCCTACGTGATTTCTGGCCCAACGACGTTGCCGCAAGAACGACCGAGGTTTCTGAAAATCTCGCGCGCTTGCCTGCGTTGGCCGGCAACGCCTTTGAGCGGGCAGTAACGCAAATCCTCGATTTGGTGAGGCCGATCCAGCGCCATGAGCTTTGGTACGATTTGGGCTTAGACGAAGGGAACGACCTGTTGGCACGATATCCAAGGTCGGCCTTAAGATTGATCAACGCGCTTCTCGACCGAACGGCACAGCCACCAAGCGATTTGGCAAACGTCGTCTCACGGTTGCTCGAAGCGGATCCGCTCATCGCCAACGACCCGAAATTCTGGAGCCTGCGCCAAATGCGGAGAGCCAACTAAACTCGTGCAGAAAATGCAGGGACAGGGAAATGCAGGATAGTATACCAATTCGTACCGGCAGATTTTGCGCCGCTCGCCCCCCGCCCTTCACCCAAAAATCTTCGTCGCCACTTGTGCAATCAACGCCCCCTGATGCCGCGCGCCGGCGAGGTCGATTTCGGTTGGCGCGCGCGAGCCATCGCCGCCAACCACTGTGGTTGCGCCATACGGTGCGCCGCCGACGATTTCTTCCACGCTCATCTGGCCCTGGTGGCTATAGGGCAGGCCGACGATGGTCATGCCGAAGTGTAGCAGGTTGGTGATGATCGAGAACAGGGTGGTTTCCTGGCCGCCGTGTTGGGTTGCCGATGCGGTGAAGGCGCCGCCGACTTTGCCGATGAGCGCGCCGCATGCCCAGAGGCCGCCGGCCTGGTCGAGGAATGCGGCCATTTGCGATGACATGCGGCCGAAGCGGGTGCCGGTGCCGATGATGATTGCGTCGTAGTGTTCGAGGTCGGCGATTTTTGCGATTGGTGCGGGTTGGTCCAGTTTGAAGTGGCTCGCGCGGGCCACTGCCTCGGGCACGGTTTCGGGGACGCGCTTGACGTCGACGGTGGCGCCGGCTTCGCGCACGCCTTCCGCGATGGCCCAGGCGAGTGTTTCGATGTGGCCGTACCTCGAATAATAGAGGACGAGGATTTTGCTCATGGTCGGTACCTTTTGTGTTGGGTGTGGCGCGGTTCAGCGTGATGGTTTTGTGGTGAAGATCGTGTCGCTGGGGCCGGTTCCGGTCACGCGCACCACGGCTGGTTCGTCGCGGGTGAAGGCGAAGTGCGGTGTTGCGGCCGGCTCTGTGTAGAAGGCGCCGGCGGTCAGCGCCTTGACCTCGGCGGTCGCGCGGTCGGCGCCATAGCCGAAGTACCAGGTGCCGGAGATTACGGTGGAGACGCGGTCGTCGCGGTGGGTGTGTGCGGCGATTGCCATGTTTGCGGGGACGTGGATTTCGATCGTGTATGGCCCGGGTTTGGCGGGATCGCCGTACAGCACGATGGTGTGGATGCCGCTCAGGCCCGATGTGCCGGCGCCTGCGCCGGCCATTGGCAGGGTTTCTGCCTGTTCGAACGCCAGGGCCCTTGGCGTCAGGCGTCCTTTTGCGGTCGCTGACGGGTGGGGTTCGAGGAAGTCGTGGATGGCGGCGACGGTCAGCGCCGGCTGTTCTTCCATCAGCCAGTGTCCGGCGCCGGGGATGACGCGTTCCTCGACATCGATCGCGCCGCCGCGGGCGGCCACGGCCATCATCGGGCCGAACGATTTTTCGCCGCCGATCGCCAGGACCGGCATGGGCAGCTTGCCATGCGCGGCAAGCCAGGCGCGGTTGTCGATGGCATCCTGATCGAACGCGGCGAATTGGCGGAAGCCGGCGTGCATGCGGCCTGGTGCTGCGTACAACTGCGCGTAATGCTGCCGCGTGGCTTCGGTAAAGCGTGCCGGGTTGGCGGAGAAATCGTTCCAGAAGCGGTCGAGATAGATGCGCTCGCGGCCGGCGACTAGGCGCTCCATATCGGGGCCGCCAAAGCGGAAATGCCACAGAAGCGGGTTTTTCAGGACCTCTTCCCACGGGCCGATCCCCGGGACCGGCGCATCCATCAGCACCAGTTTCGTCACACGGTCGGTATGGCGCGCGGCCAGGGCATAGGCGACCATATTGCCGATATCATGTGCCACCACTTCGGCGCGCGCGGCGTGCAGCGCGTCCATTACGCCGATCACGTCCTGCGCCTCGTTGGCCTTTTCAAAGCCGCTGTCGGCGAGGGCGGACAGGCCCATGCCGCGCAGGTCGGGGACGATCACCGTGTGATCGCGCACCAGGTCGGTGGCCAGCGGCACCCACATGTCGCCGGTGTCGCCATAGCCGTGCAGCAGCACGACCGCCGGGCCGGTACCGCCGACGCGGACATGGAGCGTGGTGCCATTGGTCGCGATTTCCTCGGTGTGGAAAGTCGATGGGAAATCGGTGGTCTGGGACTCAGGGGTCTGGCCGTAGACGAGCGAGCTTGCGAAAAGGGCCATCGAGGCGGCGCTGTAGGCGAAGCGGCGAAGCGAAGTGCGAAAGGTCATGGTGGTCTCCTCCTGGCCGAACAACCTCGGCTCGAAGCAAAGATAGACAAAAGCGACCGGGCCGATTAGCCGTGATGGAAGCCAAGGATTGTTGACTGGGAGGCAAAGGTGATTGCGAATGCGGTTGACCGGGCGCGCGAGCTCGAAGTGTTTGCAGCGGTCGCCGCCGAGCGCAGTTTTTCGGCCGCCGGCCGCGCGCTGTCGCTGACGCCGTCGGGGGTCAGTCGCACGATCGACCGGATCGAGGCGCGCCTCGGCGCCCGGCTGCTGCTGCGGACCACGCGCGCGCTGACGCTTACCGCCGAAGGGACCACGTATCTCGGCGGTGCACGGCGCATCCTGGCGGACCTGGACGAAGTCGAGCGCGCGATTGCCGACCAGGGTGCGCCGCGTGGGCGTATCCGCCTCAGCGCTTCCGTTGCCCATGGGCGCGTCTGCATCGTGCCGTTGCTGGGGGAATTTGTCCGCCGTTACCCGCACATCCTGGTCGACGTCACGTTGACCGACGAAACGGTCGACATGGCGGCGGGCCAGGCCGATGTGGCGATCCGCGGGGGGCCGATGTCGGGCAGCTCGCTGATGGCGCGGCGGCTCGGCGACAATGGCCGGTCGGTCGTTGCGTCACCGGGCTACCTGGCGCAGCACGGCACGCCCCATGTCCCGGAGGATCTGCACGCGCACAATTGCCTGAATTTCAACTTTCGCCGCGCCGAGCCGATCTGGCCGTTTCGCCGCAACGGCAAGAATTTTGCGCTGACGGTGCATGGCTCGATCGAGGCGAATAGTGGCGAGACTTTGCTGCAACTGGCGCGCGATGGGGTGGGCATTGCGCGCGTCGGGAATTTCGGGATCGGGCCGGCGGTTGCCAGGGGGGAATTGATCCCTGTGCTGGGGGCGTATAATCCGGGCGATCGTGAGGTATTCCATGCGGTGTTTGTTGGCGGTGCGAACATGCCGGCGCGTATTCGGATTTTTGTCGATTATCTGGTCGAGCGGTATTGCGAGATGCCTACCGATTAGTGGGGTGCTAAACCACGCGGGTCATTTAAAGTATTATTGTCTAAGAGTCTGACTCGAAACTCTGAAAGCTTTATAGATCATAGCCTTGCGAGTTTTCGGGTAAGCAGTTGGACGGATGCGAGGAAAAGCCAAGCGGTGGCGCTTTCGATAGTTCTCTCGAAGTCCTTGGCGAGACGTCGGTTGCGGTTCAGCCAGGCGAGGGTTCGTTCAACGACCCATCTTCTTGGCAATAGCACGAAGCCTTTGGCTGTGTCGGATCGCTTGATGATCTCGATCGACCACGTTCCGATTTCGGCGCACTTTCCCGAGAATTGTTCGCCAGCATAGCCGCCATCGGCGAAAATATGGGAGAGAAACGGGTAACGTTCGCGGATGCGTTTGAGCACCAGCGGGCCGCCATCCCGATCCTGAATGTCTGCGGTATGGACCACCGCCTCGATCATCAAGCCCAACGTATCGGTGAGGATATGGCGCTTACGCCCCTTCACCTTTTTACCCGCGTCATAGCCCCGAGGCCCGCCGCTTTCGGTGGTTTTTGCCGACTGACTGTCTATAACGCACGCGCTCGGACAGGCTTCACGACCTTCGGCCAGGCGGACCATCATCACCAGCTCATGATTGATCGCGCGCCATAATCCATTGTCACGCCAGATGTAGAACCAGCGTTGCACTGTCGAGACCGGCGGGAACAATCCCGGTGGAAGCATCCGCCACGCCAGACCGCCGCGCAGCAAATACAACATCGCGTCCAACAACTCGCGACACGTCCATTTCATCGGGCGCCCGGTCGTCGACGCGATCGGCATCAGCGGTTCAAAAATCGCCCATTCCGCATCGGTCAAATCGCTTGGCAGCCGCAGTCCTTTGCGTGCATGTTGCTCGCGGGTGATGTCTGTCCACATGTGGCTCTCCGTCAAAGTTTCGCAACTCCGACTGAATCACATCTCACTGATATCACCCAACCTTTTCCGGGATTGAGTTTCGGGTCAGACACTAAGACGTTGAATGCGGGGACGTTGAATGAATTTGCGAACTCGGCCTTCGGATCTGGCCGCAAAATTGCTGATGGATTGCGGGTGATGAACGTTCGGGGGAACATTCGGGAAAGGGCAGCGTCATTCCTGGCCCGGCAGGACAAAGCGCTGCTGTTGATTGTGGGCGTGGCATTTGCATTCCGGTGCGGTCTGGGCAGCCAGATGACCGTGCTGCATGCCGACGAAGTGTGGCAATATCTCGAGCCCGCCTATGGCCTGGTTACCGGGTCGTGGGTGCGCGCGTGGGAGTTTCATGCGGGCCTGCGCGGCTGGTTTGTGCCGGTGCTTCTGGTGCCGCCGCTGGCGCTGGGCCATGCGATCGCGCCCGATACGCAATTGCATATCTATCTGATGCGCGGGATGCTGGCGGTGATTTCGCTGGGCATTCCGCTCGCGTGGTATGACCTGGCGCGGCCGATGGGGCGCGGCCATGCGCTGATCGCGGCGTGGGTCGCGGCGACGTGGTGCGAAGTGTTTTATTTCGGCGTGCGCCCTTCGGCAGAGGCGCTTGGGATGGCGCTGCTGTTTCCGGCGATGGCGCTCGCGCAGCGGTTGCGGCACCGGCCGCACCGGGCAACTGCGCTGTGGCTTGGGTTGCTGCTCGCGCTCGGGTTTGTCGTGCGGTTTCACTACCTGCCCGCGATCGGGCTGATTGCGCTGTGGAGCTTGGGAAAAGCCTGGCGGCGGACGCTGCCCCATCTGCTGCTCGGGTTTGCCGGCGGCATTGTGGTGGGCGGGTTGTGCGACCTGATCACCGGCCATGTGCCGCTGTTGTGGATCTGGCGCAGCATTGCGTTCAACGTGGTCGCGGGCGGCGCGGCGATGTTCGGCACGCAGCCGCCGTGGTGGTTTGCGCAGTTCCAGATCGAAACCTGGTACTGGTCGGCGCTGGCGATCGTGCCGCTTGTCGCGATCGGCGCGTGGCGCCGGCCGATGCTGCTTGCGATTGCGGTTGCGATCTACCTGCCGCATTCGCTGATCGCGCATAAGGAATACCGGTTCGTCATCATGGGCGCGACCACCCTGGTCCTGCTCGCGGCGATCGGTTCGGTCGAACTTTGCGCATTCCTGCGCCGCCGCCTCCCGCGCGTTATGCCCGGTGAGCGCGTCACGCTGATCGTGCTGGGCCTTGGCTGGTTCGGGCTGAGCCTGGCGGTTTCGCTGGCGCCGACATTCATCATGTATTGGGGTCAGGGCGACAAGGCCTTCAGCACGCTTGCCATCGCTGGCGAACAGCCCGGCGTGTGCGGGCTGGCGATGTATGCGCAGCCCAATGATCCCTCGCTCGCGATCAGCCTGTTCAACCGGCGGGTCCCCGCACTGCTGTTCGATGGGCCCGAAGCCTCGGCGCAGGCGCATGCGATGGTAAGCCGGTATAACGTGATGATCGCCGCGCAGCTCGACGGTCCGGCACTGCCCGCACAGTTCCACCTCGTCCAGTGCTGGCACCAGAATGACCTGCCGATCGACGAGCGGCGGCAATGCGTGTTTGTCCGCAAGGGCGGGTGCACCGGCGATGCCGGCGATTTCACGTATCAGCCGGCCATGGAAAGGCGCGGCAAGTGATGGGCCGCGCGCGGATTTTGTGGGTCTTGCTGGCCCTTGGCGGATGCACGCCCGCGACCAAAACCGCTGTGCTGCCCACATGTGCGGCCGGCGCGGTCCTCTCCGCCGATGCGCCCCGGCGCGGGACGCCGGTCGAACAGACGCCGGCCGGGCAATGCCTGGCCGCGCATGCCGAAGCGGGGGATATCGCGGCGGCGCTGCGGCTTGGCGATTTCTACCTGGCGGTGCCCGGCACCTTGCCGTTGATCGACCGCAAGGGCCACGAGCTGCACTGGTTCCGCCTGGCCGGCGATCACGGCGATGCGACCGGCGCATGGCAGGCCGCGCAATTGATCGACAACGATCGCGACCGGCAAGTGCCCAATGACGCGCTCGCCTATATCATCGTGGCGATCAAGGCCGGCATTCCCGAAGCCGGCGATTACGTGGTCGACCAGTGGCAGGACGGCCGGATCGATCCCGGCAAGATCTGGGCCCTGCGCCGCTGGCTCGACCAACCGGGCATCCTGCCCGACGAACAGCGCGCGGACATCATCAAGGGCCTCAACGCCCCCCCGGATGACCTGCTGTACGAATAAAAAGATCCTCCCCGTTCCGGGGAGGGGGACCACGCGAAGCAGTGGTGGTGGGGCCTCTCCCAACGCGGAAACCTAGCATTGTGGCGCAATGGCGTTTGCGCTCAGCGTTCACCGTTGCACCCAGCCGCGCCGCCCCTCCACCACCCTACGGGCGGTCCCCTCTAATCCATTCACACATCGTGGATTCGAAATTCGATGCGCTGCAAATCAACGCGCGCACCTGCTAGGAGTGCCGTGTGGGGCACGAGCTGGCATTCTATGCCAAAACACTATCAAATTTCTGTTATTTAACAATTTTCGCTCATCCTGAGCTTGTCGAAGGACGCGCGCCAAAGCCGGCCCAACACGACAGCAACCTCATCCGGATCGACCGTAGCGCGCGTCCTTCGACAAGCTCAGGATGAGCGAACTTTGGAATTAACATCGCAAATTTTAGCGGCCCACGATGTGTGAATCCATTAGTCTCCCAAGGGGGGGGATTTACTATGCGACAGCTAGCACTGGATCGCGGCGGCGCAGGACCATCGAACCGTCGACCAGCACGATCATCAGCCCCGCAAAAATCGCGGCGATCGCTGCGTTGTTCCACGCCAGCATGACCAGCGCGATAACCGCCATCACCAGCGCGAACGCGGGCGCGAACGGATAAAGCGGCGCAACGAACGGCCGCGCCAGCCCCGGCTCGGACTTGCGCAGGCGGAACAGCGAAGCCATCGCCATGATATACATCGTCAACGCGCCGATCGCCGACAAAGTCACCACGCTCGCCGTCAACGACTGCCCGGCGATATGGACGATATTGTCCGACCAGATCGTCGCCACACCGATCACCCCGCCCGCGATCGTCGCAAGATCGGGCGTATGGAACCGCGGATGCAGCCGCGCCAACCCGCGCGGCAAAAACCCGGCGCGGGCGAGCGCGAAAATCTGCCGCGCATAGCCCATGATGATCCCGTGAAACGACGCGACCAGCCCGAACATGCCCAGCCACACCAGCATGTGCAGCCAGCCGCTCGAATTGCCGACGCTGCGCTTCATCGCCTGCGGCAGCGGATCGTTGATATTGGCGATCTGCGTCCAGTCGCCCGATCCGCCCGCCAGCAGCATGACCCCGAACGCCAGCGCAACCAACGTCAGAATACCCGCAATATACGCGCGCGGGATCGTGCGCCGCGGATCGCGCGCTTCTTCGGCGGCCATTGCCACACCCTCGATCGCCAGGAAAAACCAGATCGCAAAAGGCAGCGCGGCAAACATTCCGCCGACCGCCGCCATGCTGAAATGGTCATGCCCGGCCCAGCCGCCCGCGGTGAAATTCGCCCAGTGAAACGACGGCGCGACGACCGCCATGAACACCAGCAATTCGCCCACCGCGAGCAAAGTCATGAACAGCTCGAACGTCGCCGCGATATGCACGCCAACGATATTCAGCGTGACGAACACGATATAGGCGACCGTCGCAGCATGCGTCGGATTGACCCAGGGGTACTGCACCTTGAGATAGGCGCCGATCGCCAGCGCAATCGCCGGCGGGGCAAACACGAATTCGACCAGCGTCGCAAACCCCGCGATCGCCCCGCCCAGCGGCCCGAACGCGCGATTGGCATAAGCAAACGGCCCACCCGCCTGCGGGATCGCAGTGGTCAGCTCGGTAAACGAGAAAATGAACGCGACATACATCGCCGCGACCATCGCCGTGCACACCAGGAACCCGAGCGTGCCCGCCGTCGCCCAGCCATAGCTCCAGCCGAAATATTCGCCCGAAATGACCAGCCCGACGGCAATGCCCCACAGATGAAACACGCTCAGGCGTTGGGACAGGCCATTCGGTTGGGCTTCAGTCATTCAGGGTTTCCGTCTGGTTGGTCGATCAGGAACGAGTCAGGCGCGGGCAGCGCATCGGCGTCGTCTTTCAGATCAACACCAGACAGGCCGCGCCGCAAGGCTTCACGCAGCAGGCGCCCTAACAAGGATGCCGCCTGCGCCGGAGACAACCCGCCGTTCGCGTGAATGTTGGAGATGCAATTGCGCTCGCTGTCGGCGCGCCCGAGGCGCGGGCCAAACGTCAGATAGATGCCCAGGCTGTCCGCCACGGTCAGCCCCGGGCGCTCGCCGATCACCATGATCGTGGCACGCGCACGCAAAATCTCACCGATCGCATCTCCCAGCGCGACCCGCGCGCCGGTGGCGATCACGATCGGCGCGAGAGTCAGCCCATCCAATTCGGCAACCAGCGCACGCACCAATTGGGCCGCACCCGTCTGCACCCCGGTCGCCGACAGCCCATCGCCGATCACGATCGCGACATCATGCCCGCCATCCACGCCGGCCAATTGCTCGCCACTGCCACTGGCCAGCATCCGCCCAAGATCGGGGCGCCGCAGATACGTCCCCCGATCCCCCGCCGCGCTCGTCACGAATACCGTGGGCAACGGCGCCAGTTCCCCAGCCAGCGCGGCAGTATCGAGCGGCGCATGCACCGCATCGCGCGCCCGCGCATGATCGAGCTGAAACGCCAGCACTGCACCGAGCGGCGGCGCATGCCCGACCCGCCCCAGCGCCAGCCGCGCCGGGCTCGCCGCGCGCAGGCGGTCCCACAGCGCGGCCTGTTCTGCGGCGCTGATAACCTCGTCGCCGCTCATGCCGCATCACCCAGCAGATGCACCAGCCCCGCCGCACCGTTAGCCAGCACGCGGATCGACCCATCGGGCGCAATCAGGTCCATCGTATCGAGCCAGGCCTCGAATTCGGGCGCCGCGCGCACGCCCAGCATCGCGCGCAGGGCAAGCGCATCGTGAAACGACAGGCTCTGGTAGCTGAGCATCACATCGTCATTGCCCGGCACGCAGATCAGGAAACTGCACCCCGCAACCGTCAGCACGGTCATCAGCGTGTCCATGTCGTCCTGGTCGGCCTCGGCATGGTTAGTGTAGCACGCATCACACCCCATCGGCAGGCCGAGCAGCTTCCCGCAGAAATGGTCCTCCAGCCCGGCGCGGATGATTTCCTTGCCGTCGTAGAGGTATTCGGGGCCGATAAACCCGACGACGGTGTTGACCAGCAGCGGATCGAACGCGCGCGCCACGCCATAGGCGCGCGCCTCCATCGTCTGCTGGTCGATGCCGTGATGCGCATTGGCCGACAGCGCCGCGCCCTGCCCGGTTTCGAAATACATCACATTCTGCCCGACCGTGCCGCGCCCCAGCGACAGCGCCGCCTCATGCGCCTCTTTCAACAGCGCCAAGTCGATGCCGAACCCGCGATTGGCCAGTTCGCTACCCGCGACCGATTGAAACACCAGGTCGACCGGCCCCCCGCGCGCGATGATATCGAGGCTGTTGGTGACATGAGTCAGCACACATGTCTGCGTCGGGATCGCGTAGCGTTCGCGCAAATTATCCAACATCGTGAGCAGGCGCAGCGCCCCCGGCACGCTGTCGGTCGCCGGATTGATCCCGATCACCGCATCGCCGACCCCGTGGATTAGCCCGTCGAGCACGGCCGCGGCGACCCCGCGCGGATCATCGGCGGGATGATTGGGCTGCAACCGCGTCGCCAGCCGCCCGGGCAAGCCGATGGTGTTGCGAAACGCGGTGACCACGCGCACTTTCTGCGCGACGATGATCAGGTCCTGATTGCGCATCAGTTTCGACACCGCCGCAACCATTTCGGGGGTAAGCCCCTTTGCCGCACGCGCCAGCGCCGCGCTGTCGGTTTCGGGCCGCAACAGCCAGTCACGCAGATCGCCCACGGTCATCGACGCCAGCGGCGCAAATGCAGCGACATCGTGGCTGTCGATGATCAGGCGGGTAACCTCGTCCGTCTCATACGGAACGAGCGCGACATCAAGAAAATGCTGCAGCGGCAGATCGGCCAGTACAGCGCGCGCAGCCACGCGGTGCGCCGCGCTTTGCGCCGCCAGCCCGGCCAGCGCATCGCCCGATCGCGCCGGGGACGCACAGGCCAGGACCTGGCCCAGGCTGGTGAAATGGTGGCGTTCTCCGGCAAAATCGCAACGATAGGGCATTGGCGCTCGGCATCCTTCAGCATCGTTTAAGCACAGGGAAACACCCGATGCGATACCCTTGCAAGTGGCTTGCGCCCACGCGAGCGATCGCCCAGACTTTGCGCCATGGCATTCTCCTGCGATCCCGCTGCGCTGCAGGCGCTGATGGCGCTGGCCCATCACGCGCTGGATCGGCGCAAGGGTCTGGTCGTGCTGGGTATTTCGGGTGCGCAAGGGTCGGGCAAATCGACGCTCGCCGCCGCCTTGCACCAGGCAATGGATGCGCAAGGCGTGACGACCGCGACGCTGTCGCTCGACGACCTGTATTGCACCCGCGCCGAGCGCCAGCGCCTCGCGCGCAGCGTGCATCCGCTGCTGGCGACGCGCGGCGTGCCCGGTACGCACGATATCGCGCTGGGGCTGGCAACGATCGCCGCGCTCGAACGCGGCGAGCCCGCGCCGCTGCCCCGGTTCGACAAGGCGCGCGATGATCGCCGCAAACCCCAGCCCACGGACCGCGCCCCGCCGCATACCCGGCTGCTGCTATTCGAAGGCTGGTGCATCGGCGCCCTGCCCCAGCCCGAGGCCGCGCTGATCACCCCGATCAACGCACTCGAAGCCGAAGCCGACGCCGCCGTGCACTGGCGCGGCTATGCCAATGCCGCGCTCGCGGGCATCTATCGCACACTATGGGCGCGGATCGACGCGCTCGCCATGCTGCGCGCGCCCGATTTCGCAACGATCGTAACGTGGCGCCAGCAGCAGGAGCACGCTTTGCTCGCAGCCACCGGCCCCGCGCCGGGGATCATGAGCGACGCCGAGGTGATCCAATTTGTCGCGCATTACGAACGCATCACCCGGCAGATCCTGACAGACCTGCCGGGCCGCGCCGATTGCGTGATCGATCTCGCCGCCGATCGCCGGGTCACAAGCATCCGGCCCTGAGGCGCTACTGCGCCGGCTCACCCTTCAATACGCGATCATCCGCACCGGTAAGCGCGGTGAGCAACGTATCGGCCATCGAGCCCAGGAATGCCTCCATCACCGTTTTGCCGCGTTCGGTCAGCTTGACGAATGTGCGCCGTCCATCGCGGCCGTCTTCTTCGCGTTCGACCATCGCGCGCATTTCCAGGATGCGCAGCCAGCGCAGCGCGGTGGTCGGCGGGACATGCGCGCCGATACACGCGCTGGTCGTCGGCACGCGCCGGTTTTCGCGCGCCGCGACATACAGGTCGAGGAGGATATCCCACGTCGGTTCGCCGAACAGATCGGCGCTGAGATACCGCGCCCGCCGCCGCCGCCCCGCATAGAATTCGCGCGCAAGCGTCAGCGCAAGCCGTTCGCGCCGTTCGAGCGAACCGGCATCGCCGGCGGCTTGCGGATAGGACGAATCCGGCGCAGCCCGCATCGCGCGTTCGACTTTGCCGGGCCGTCCGGAACCGGAGCCCGGCGCCCGGGTGTTGGAGGGCGTCATGCGCCTGGCCCCCCGGCATGTCCGGATGCCGTCAGGCGGGACGCCAGGGCATATAGCGACCGATGCGCTGCTGCCGCGCGGCATGCGCCGCGGTACCAACGATCAGCACGACCAGTTGCAACAATGGCGGCACTTGCGTCATCACCCAGTAACTGCGCCGGGCCTCGTCGATTTCGAACAGTTTCGTAAAATGGGCGACGACGACCATCAGCGCGGTCGCACTCAGGACCATGGGCCAGCCACGATTGGCCTTCAATGCGACCCAGGTCAGAGTCAGGAATGCCCAGGTGTCGATCACGAAGTGACCGGGATTGACCTCGAACCATGTCGGGTCTCCGAATAGCATGTGATTGGCGAGATCGAACACGAATGTCGCCGTGAGGATGATTGCCACCATCCGTTCCGGTTCGTCGCCTTTGCGCGCGGCGAACAGGACCGAGATGAACAGCAGGAGCCGGGACAGCCAGACGAACAGCATCAACCTAGCGCCGTTGCTGGCAGCAGGTTCGCGGTGAGGTCATCGTGGCCGGCTCCTGCTTGGCAATCACGCGGCGCGTGACTGCGGGGAAAGGTCCGCGGTCGTCTGCAGGCTGACACTGTCGGACCACATGTCGTCCATCCCGAACGTCTTTGCCGGGCAAGGATCATCGCCGCCGACCATTTCGACCGCGATATCGCTCAATCGGCCGTGCACCCGGGCCAGTTCGCCACCCGCGTTGACCATCGCCTGCTGGCTGCGGACCAGCCGCATCAGGGCATCCTGGCCGACGAACGGAGCCGAACCGGTTTCGCGCCGGGCAGTGACCATCGTGGACAGCAAGTGCGCCTGGCACAACAGGGCTTCATCGAGGGCAGATTCGGCATCGTGCAGATCGCGACTGATCCGCTGTTGCGCGACATTGAGCGTCATCACATTTTGCGCCTGATTCTTTTGGCGCGTCGTACCGATTTCATTCGACAGCATAGTTTGCCTCCCGTCGGTGCCCCCCGGCAGCGACCTCAGTGGATAGGGAGACGCACGAACGACCAGGTCCACACTGCGATCCGGTTCAGCTATCCAGCATGTGAGCAAGTTCGGTGTAAATCGCCATGCCACCCAAAACCATCAGGGTCATCAACATGGCAATCCCAACGATTGCTCCCAGCCGCATCAGAGTGCCGCCCCGACCGTCAAACGCCTCAGGAAGAACGTGGTGATATGCCCGAACCGTGCCATCGGAGGGGAGATCCGCCCTCTGTCGTGGCGATGATCCCGTCCAATCTGGTTCCGCCGGTAGTCCGGTCTGAACATGTCCGTCAGTTGCTTCCCGATCCAGGGCCTGCGCCCATTCTGCGCTCCGGGCCATGGCTGACGACCCATATACGGATCGTTGATATATGTCCGGATCGGATGTTTTGTCCTGATCGGCGAGCAGCCGGCGATAGGCTTGCGCGATTTCGTTGCGCGAGGCGACGTTCAGCTTTGCCCGCGCGAGCAGGATCCGTTGGTCGACGGTGTGCGGAGAGATCCCGAGCAAACGGGAGATTTCCTTGGATGTCTTGTGTTGAATCAACAGGTCCAGCACCTGTATCTGCTTGGGCGTCAGCCCCCCCAATGCATCGCTCGCGCCCTGTTCGGTTGCTGTAGTCAAACATCGGTCTCCCGTCCTGTCCTGACCAAACCGTGCCGCGTGCCCCCGACCGCAAGTATGCTCAATCACCAGACCATAGTATCCAAACCTGGTATCGTTACCTAGCATTAATCCGTATCGGACCAAAGATTCGTCAATAGGAATGCCCGAACGGGCGACAAGGGGACAACGATTGCATCGCCTGGCCGCTCCCGTTTCAAATGTGCGGCCGCAAACGCATTGACACCATTCTGGTCATTCGCTCCATTACGGTTATTAACACCGTTACGGTTATTGCCACGACCGCGCTTATTGACACGACCATAGGGGCGTTGCTTGCAGGGACGCCAGTTGCTGATCAGACGAACCGCCCGCGCGCTGGCGATCAGCCGCGCCATCCTGGCGCTCGTTTTCCTGGTTGCGGTCTGGCTGGAACCCGCCGGGCCCGCGCGCATGGCGTGGCTCGCCTGCGCCATGCTGATCGCCTATTTCGCATGGTCCTGCCTGATCGCGGCGATCGCCTGGTCTAGCTGGTGGTGGGATTTCCGACTGGCCAGGCCGGTTCAGATCATCGACGTGATCGTGTTCGAAGCGGCCGCCTTCGTCACCGAAACCGCGGCCAACGATTTCAGCAGCCCGTTCCTGGCATTTTCCGCATTCCTGCTGATCACCGCGAGCGTCCGCTGGGGCCAGCGCAGCGTGCTGCTGACCGCGCTGGCGCTGATCGGGCTGTATGGTGTGGCCGGTGCGCTGTTCCACGCGGTCGGCATCTGGATCGACCCGTTCCAGTTCGGCCTGCGCCTGATGTACATGATCGCGCTGTCGATGATGATCATCTGGCTCAGCGCCGAGCGCGGCGTGTCGCGCGGCATCCCCCTGCCCATCCCCGCCCCCGACACCGGTCCCGATACGTGCGCAATCGCGGACAAGCGCCGCAACGCCGTAATGGCCGGCGCGCTCGCGCATGTCCGGCGCAGTTGCCACGCGCGCGGCGCCGCGATCGCGATCACCCGAACCGAAGAACCGTGGATCGACCTGTACTGCGACTATGGCGGGCTATTTACCGCCGAGCGCATCGGCCCCGGCGCGCTTAACGAAGATTTTGGCCGCGACCCGCGTCATGACGCCGTGCTGTTCGACCTGCCACGCCAGCGCCGCATCGTCGCCCTGCCCGATCTCAAACTGGCGCCGCTTGCCGGCGAATTTGCCTATGCCCTGGCGCAGACATGCCAGGTTTCAAGCGGCCTGCTCGCCGGTTTCCGCTCGGTCGGCAGCCACGGCCAGGTGCTGGTGTGGGGCGTGTCGCATCCTGCAACCGACGATCTGCCGGTGATCGCCGCGCTCGCCCGCGACATCGGCGCGGCCATCGATCGCGAAGACATGGCCATGCTGGCGCAATCGATCGCGGTTTCGAACTTGCGCAATGACCTCGCGCGCGATCTGCACGACAGCGTGGCGCAGTTCCTGGCGGGCACGCTGTTCCGGCTGGAGGCGCTGCGCCGCTGGATTCGCGAAGGCCACGATCCCGACCCGGAAATCCTGGCGATGAAAGAGGCATTCCGCGGCGAACAGGGCCAGTTGCGAATGATGATCGAACGCTTGCGGCGCGGGGTCGAGGGCGACCGCGGCACCGACATCGTAACCGAGCTGGAAACGCTGATGGTCGAGATGGGCGCCCACTGGCAGATTGCCGCGGCGGTGCGCAGCGATGCCCGCCCGATCACCGTGTCGATGGGCCTGACCCACGAACTGCGCCTGCTCGTGCGCGAAGCGGTGGCCAACGCCGTGCGCCATGGCGCATGCACCCGGATAGACCTCGATCTGGCCAGCCGGAACGAAGGGCTGCTGCAGATTTCGATCAGCGACAACGGCAACGGATTTCTACACGCGCCGCCCGGCAGCCGGCCCCGCTCGATCGGCGAACGGATCGATGCGCTGGGCGGCCGCATGGATATCGTCAGCGGCGCGTCGGGCGTGCGCCTCGACATCGTGGTGCCGCTGCCCAAAATGGCCTAAGCAGGGTCTGTGCTGAACCCGAACCCAGCCGTACGAATGCAAGAGGAATGGTTTTGCCAAAAGTTTCAGTGCTTGTCGCCGATGATCACAGCTTTATCCGGGCCGGCGTCGCGGCGGTCCTGCGCGGCACCCGGTTCCAGATCGTGGCCGACACCGCCAGCGGCGAAGAAACGCTCGAAGCCATTGCCACGCATGACCCGGCGATCGTGCTGCTCGATATCAACATGCCCGGCATGAACGGTGTGCAGACGCTCGAAACGATGCGCGCGCGCTCCGACCGGCGCCCCGTGGTCATGCTGACCGCCGAAATAACCGATCGCCAACTGCTCGCGGTGATGCGCGCCGGCGTCGAAGGGATCGTGCTGAAGGACGGCGCCGAGGACGAATTGATCGATGCGCTGGAAAAAGTGTCGAACGGCCGCAAATCGATTTCCGCCACGTTGCTGCAGCGCGCGCTCGACATTTCGCTCAACCCGTCTGCCGGTGGCCCGCTCGAACGGCTCAACCCGCGCGAACGCCGGATCTCGCGCCTCGTCTCGCGCGGCCTGCGCAATCGCGACATCGGCCTGCAGCTCAATATCGGCGAAGGCACCGTCAAAGTGTACCTGCATGCGATCTACCAGAAGCTCGGCATCGAGAACCGCACCGAGCTGGCACTGATGGCGGTCAACGATCCCGAGGATTGAACTGACGCCATCTACGCAGGGTTACGTAACAGGGTTTCCCCTGATTGCCCCGGCCATGCGATCGCGCCAATCCTGTGCGGATGGCCATGTCCAATGCCGACCGGCAACGTCGTTATCGTCAAAAACTGAAGGCGCGCGCTTCGGGCGACGCACTGGGCGACCGCGTGCGCGACGCGGTCGAGCGCGCAGTCGCGGCGCTCTGGGCGTTTCACCAGCGCCCGGCGCCCGGCGGCATACGCTGGTCCGATATCGATGGTTGCACCAGCGCGGAACTGTACCGCGCCGAACTGCAGCGTGGCACGGGCAATCTGCTACAGGCCTGCCGCGCGTTCCTGCCCGATTTCGAAGGGCTGAACGAGGATGAAACCCACGCGATCGCGATGGTTCTCGAAGTGGCCGACGCGCTGCGGCTGACGCATACTCCGCTGACCTGATCCCGACTTAAGGTGCCTCCGGCGGGCAAGGGCTATTGCCCTTGCATCCCGTTACCGTCCGCGTTGGTGAGTTTGTTTGGCGGTGCATCCGGCCGCTGCGCGGCGGGACGCAAATGCCTGAACAGCGCGCAGTTCAGGACGGTAACGGGTTCAAAGGGCCCCTGGCCCTTTGCCGCCGGAGGCCCTGCAACCCGGCATAAGGGCCGATACTTAGGACCTTATTGGATCACTTCGGTCCCAACTTGAACGGATTTGCGGCCACATTCTGCCACATTGCGGTCGCGCCCTTTCGTCGCGGCGCATGCAGAACCTGAATGTGGAGCCCAATCTTGGATCGGCAAATCCTATCGCTGTTCCTGCAGCGCTATCGCGGGTCGATCGCCCTGGTGGCGGCCGCCAGCGTCCTGATCAATGTCCTCGTCTTTGCGGGCTCCGCCTATCTGATGCTCGTCTACGATTCGGTCCTGCCGAGCCGCAGCGTGCCGACTTTGATCGGGCTGTTTGCGATGCTGCTGTTGGTCTACGCGTTCCAGGCGGTGTTCGAGGCGATCCGCGGCGAAGCGCTGCTCGGCGTTGCCAATGGCCTGCACGACGATCTGTTCGAGGCGGTCCACCATGCCACTGTCACACGGTCGCTGCGCACCGGGCCTGCATCTGCGCCGGAGCGCGGCGATGGCTTGCAGTTTATGCGCGATCTCGATGCGATCCATGTGTTCATGGCCGGGTCGGGCCCGCTGGCGCTGATCGATCTGCCGTGGGTTATTGTCTTCATGGCGGTGCTGTTTGCGCTGCACTGGTGGCTCGGCCTGACGGCGCTGGGCGGAACGCTGGTGATGGCGGGGCTGACTGTGGTGTCCAATCGCCGGACCCAGGCGGGATCGCGCGACCTGGCGATGATCACCGGCCAGCGCTCGGCGGCGGCGATGGCCGAAATCCGCTTTGGCGAATCCGCGCTGGCGATGGGCATGGCCGACCGGCTGGTCCAGCGCACGCAAGCGTGGGAGGCGCGCTATATTGGCGCGCAGACGTTTCTTGCGCGCACAATGCTTCGGCTCGGCGGGGCCAGCCGCATGGTCCGCATGCTGCTGCAATCGCTGATCCTGACGGTCGGCGCGCTGCTCGTGATCGATGGCCAAGCCAGTGGCGGGGTCATTCTTGCTTCGTCGGTCCTGTCGGGCCGGGCGCTCGCGCCGGTCGACATGGCGATTGCCAACTGGCGTTCGTTTGTCGCGGCGCGCGCCGGCTGGGGCCGCCTCGTAACCGGCATCGCGACCTGGCAAAAGCCGGCGCCCCGCACGATCGTGTTCGACCAGCCCACTGCGCACGTGGCCTTGCGCGATGTGTGGATTGCCCCGCCTGGTTCGACGAAGTTCGTCGTGCAAGGCGTCAGCCTGAGCTTGATGGCCGGCCAGGTGCTGGCGCTGGTGGGCCCGAGCGCCGCGGGCAAATCCAGCCTGGTGCGCGCGATGCTGGGCATCTGGAATGCCGAACGCGGCGAAATCCGCATCGATGGCGCGACGATCGACCAATGGGGCAGCGACCGGATCGGGCGTCATTTCGGCTATGTCGCGCAAACGGTCGACCTGATCGACGGGACTATCGGCGAAAATATCGCGCGGTTCGATACGGCGGCCAGTTCCGGCGCAATCATTGCCGCCACGCGCGGCGCCGGGATGCACGACACGATCCTGGCGCTGCCCGATGGTTATGACACCCGCGTTTCGGCGGGGGGCGGCGCGCTGTCTGCCGGGCAAAGGCAACGCATCGGCCTCGCCCGCGCGCTCTATGGTGATCCGTTCCTGCTCGTGCTCGATGAGGCGAATTCCAATCTCGATGCGACCGGCGACGCCGCGCTCGCCGATGCGATCGGCGCGGTGCAGCGGCGCGGCGGGATCGTCGTGATGATCACCCACCGCCCGGCGACGCTCGGCCCGGCCACGCATATGGCGGTGATGCAGAACGGCCGCCTGGTCGATTTCGGCGAACGCGACGCAGTGCTCAATCGCGGTCAGATCGAGGCCCCTCCCCGCCACGCGCCGCAGCGGGAGGTCGCAGCATGAGCGCGCCCGAACCCGCGTCGATGCCGCGATTGTGGCAGGACGACGCCCCGGTCAAAACCACACCCCGTGCCTTGCGCGCGCTGTTTGCCGGGCTCGCCGCGCTGCTGCTGATCCTGTTCGTGATGGCCGCCACGGTGCCGATCGGCGGCGCGGTGATCGGCAACGGGCAAGTCGTCGTCCAGTCCCGCGTCAAGCGCATCGCGCATCCGGTCGGCGGGGTGATCGGCGAAATTCTGGTGCGCAATGGTCAGCATGTCGATGCGGGCCAGGTCCTGCTGCGGCTCGATGACCGCGTCAGCAATGCCGATGCGCGCTATGCCGACCTGACCGTCGCGCAATTGCTCGCGCAAAAGGCCCGGCTGGAGGCCGAGCGGCTCGGCGGCGCGCAGATGGACCAGGCGCCCCAGGACCTGACCGGAAACCCCAGCGCGACCAAGGCAATGGCCGACGAACGCCACCTGTTTGCGCTGCGCCGCACCGAGGCGAGCGAAATGCGCGCGCAGCTTGCCGCTCGGATCGCGCAGAATAACGAGGAAATCCGCGGGTTTCAGGCGCAGATTGCCGCGATTACCGAACAACGCCGGTTGATCGATCGCGAGCGCCAGGGCGTGCGCGAATTGTGGGACCGGCAGCTCGTCACGATCACCCGGATGAACCAGCTCGACCGGACGATGGCCGACATGGGCGGCACGCTCGGCTCGCTCGAGGCGCAGATCGCCCAAACCCGCGCCAAGATCACCGAAGCGCGCGAGCAGGCGATCCAGCTCGGCGAAACCCGCCGGGTCGAGGCGAGCAACGACCTCAACCAGATCAACACCGCGCTCAACCAGCAGCAGATGCGCCGCGTCACCGCCGGCGACAGCCACGACCGCAGCGCCATCCGTGCGCCTTACGCGGGCACGGTCGAGAAACTGTCGTTCACGGCGGTCGGCGATGTGATCCGCCCGGCCGAACCGATCATGGAAATCGTCCCCGACCGCGAAGCCATGGAAATCGAAGCGATGGTCAGCCCGGCAGAGATCGACCACGTCCGTCCTGGCCACGCCGCGCGCGTGCGGTTCTCCAGCTTCAGCCGCAGCGCGACCCCCGAAGTGTCGGGCACGGTGACGTATGTCGCGACCGACCGAACCGAAAACGCCGAGACGAAGCAGGCCTATTACCTCGTGCACGTGGTGCTCGATCCGGCGCAAGTCACGCGCGAAGGGCTCGACCTGAAAAGCGGCATGCCCGCCGAAGTGCACATCGCCAGTGGCAACCGGTCGCTGCTGTCCTATGCGATGAAGCCATTGCGCGATCAGTTCGCGCGCGCCTTTCGCGACAATTGATGCGGATTGTGCGCGCTTCGCTGGCGCTCTTGCTGGCGGCCATGACGCTGCCTGCGTCACCCGCCCGGGCCACCGCGCCGGCTCTGGTGGGCCCGGTCGATGACGACGACGGCCCGCGCGATGAAGAATCGCGTGATGAGGACGCCGTGCGCACGCGGCTCGCCGTCGAATTGCCACCTGAAACCCCCGCCGCCATCCGCACCGCCGCTACCGGCGATGCTCCGATCGCCGACTGGACCCTCGCGCTCGCGCTCGCCTATTGGACGTCGCCCGCGGTCCTGGCACAGCGCTCACTCGTCAAAAGCTATGACTACCGCATCCCCGAGGCGCGCGCGGCTTATGGCCCGCAACTCGATTACCAGTTGATGGCGGGTTGGCAGCGCGATCGCGACGATCCGACCGCATTGCAACGCCAACTCGGCCAACTCACGCCCTCGCTCAACCACGGTTTCAGCAATTCGGCGATGGCCATCCTGACGATGCCGCTGTTTACCTTTGGCCGCAACGCCGCCGCCGAACGCAATGCCGCCGCTCAGCGCGGATTCCAGAAACAGGTCCTGCGCCAGACCGAACAGACTGCGTTCTACGATGCGGTTGCGGCCTATACCGGCCTCATCCGCGACCGCGCCTCGGTCGCGATCGCGCGCGACAACCTGACCGCGCTCGACCAGGAATTGCGTGACAATCGCGTCCGGCTCAAGGCGCACGAAATCACCGCGACCGACCTCGAACTCGTCGAAACCCGCGTCGAGGAAGCCCATGCGCAACTCTATGCCGCGCAAAGCGCCGCCGCCAGCAGCGAGGCGACGTTCGTCCAGAAGATCGGTGCACGCGCCGATCCCACCCTGGGCGCGCCCGCTGCCATGCCGATGCCGGCGCACACACTCGAAGACGCCTATGCCTATGCCGAAGCGCACAGCCCGATCATCCTGGCCGCGCACGAGCGCGAGCGCGTGTCGCGCGCCGGCATCGCATCGGCCAAAGCCAGCCTGATGCCGCGCGTCGATCTGCGCGCGCAGGCGCTCTATGCCAGCCAGAGCCCCTATGACAATTACGCGCGCTATAACGAAGAGATCGCCAGCGTCGTGATCTCCGGCCCGATTTTCCATAGCGGCGCGCTCCATTCGCAAATCGCCGATGCGGTCGCCGCCAACGATTCCGACTGGCGCCTGATCGACGCCGCCACGCGCGACACCCGCGCCATGATCGCCGCAGCGTGGAACGACTGGCTGGCGCAGACCGCCTCGGCCGCGCGCTTTGCCCATGCCGCGGTGGCCGCGCAAAAAGCCTATGACGGCGCGCTGATCCAGGAGCGCGAGGGCCAGATCACGACGTTCGACGTCCTGCAGATCGCGCTCGAAGTCCTGACCGTGCGCAGCGGGGCCAACCAGGCAGCCGCCGCCGCGACCAGCGATGTCGCGCAGATCATGGCGCTGACCGGCGCGATGGAGCCGGGCACGATGCTGCCGGGCCAGACGACATACGATGACACGCGCCACCTCGACAAAGTGCGCCACAGCGACGATTTGCCGCTGCTCACACCGCTCCTGCGCGCGCTCGACACGCTGACCCTGCCGTCAAACCGCGCCCGCGCAAACCGCGATCCGGCCGATGCCGCCGCCGTTCCCGCCGCCACACTGACCGACCCGCAGGTACGCCAATAACGCTTTGGCACAGCGTACAATTGCGATCACACCCGTGCCCCAAAAGGCAGCGAAATAAAGAAAGCATAAATACTCTGGCACCCGGCGTTAAGCAGGCCTATCCGCGCGAGTATGACCGACTCCATTTCGCCCGAACCCCATCTGACAGCGACAACCATGTCGGATGCCGCGCTGATCAACTCGGCTATACCCTGCGCCGCAGACGCGTCGTGCGATGACGATGATCCGCATGCCGGCGGCGTGCCCGGCCATGATGCGCACGGAAGCGACAGCCTGTCGACGCTCGCGATCGGCGCGATCGGCGTGGTGTTTGGCGATATCGGCACCAGCCCGCTCTATTCCCTGCGCGAAAGCTTTATCGGCGCGCATCCATTGGCGGTCGATCCGGCGCATATCTATGGCGTGCTGTCGCTGATTTTCTGGACGATGACCCTGATCGTGACGGTCAAATACGTGTTCGTCATCCTCCATGCCGATAACAAGGGCGAAGGCGGCAGCCTCGCGCTGCTCGCGCTGATCGGCCGGCGCATGGGGCCAAGTCGGCTGACCGCGCTGACCGTGATGCTCGGCATCATCGCCACCGCGCTGTTCTATGGCGATGCGATCATTACGCCGGCCATGTCGGTGCTGTCGGCGGTCGAGGGCCTCGAAATCGTCCAGCCGGCCTTTGCCAAGCTGGTCCTGCCGATTTCGGTGGTGATCCTGATCGGCCTGTTCGCGATCCAATCGCGCGGCACCGCCGCCGTGGGCAAATTGTTCGGTCCGGTTATGCTGGTCTATTTCGCGGTGATCGCGGTCCTCGGCATCAACGGCATTCGCGAGGCGCCCGAAATTCTGTGGGCGGTCAACCCGATCTACGCCGTCCACTTCTTCACGCTCGATCCGATGCTCGCATTCCTGGCGCTCGGTTCGGTAATCCTCGCGGTCACCGGCGCCGAAGCACTCTATGCCGACATGGGCCATTTCGGCCGCCGCGCGATCATGATCGCGTGGCTGTGGGTCGCATTCCCATGCCTGCTGCTGAATTACCTGGGCCAGTCGGCGCTGCTGCTGCGCCATCCCAAACTGGTCGAAAACCCGTTCTTCCTGATGGCGCCCGAATGGGGCCGGCTGCCGCTGGTGATCCTGTCGACATTCGCCACGATCATCGCCAGCCAGGCGGTCATCTCCGGCGCCTATTCGATCTCGCAACAAGCGATCCAGCTCGGGCTCCTGCCGCGCATCCGCATCCTGCACACCAGCGCCAAGGCCGCCGGGCAGATCTATGTGCCGCTGGTCAACTGGCTGCTGCTCGCGCTCGTGCTGCTGCTCGTGGTCGGCTTCAAATCGTCGAACAACCTGGCCTCGGCCTACGGCATCGCGGTCACGGGCACGATGTTCATCACCGCATGCATGCTCGGCATCCTGACATTTGCCGTATGGAAATGGCACCCATTGGTGGCGGGCACAGTCACAGGCGTGTTCCTGATCATCGACGGCGCCTATTTCGCATCGAACGTGACCAAAATCCCCGACGGTGGCTGGTTCCCGCTGGCGATCGCGTCGGTCGTGTTCATCGTACTGACCACCTGGGCACGCGGCCGCCAGATCCTGCGCGAGCGCCTGGCCGAAGACTCAATGCCGTTCGACCTGTTCCTCAATTCAGTCTGTGAAAAAATACGCCGCGTGCCCGGAACCTCGGTGTTCCTCTCATCGACCACCGAAGGCATTCCGCCCGCCCTGCTGCACAACCTCAAACACAACCATATCCTGCACGAACGCGTCGTCATCCTGACCGTCGAAACCGAAGGCGTGCCGCATATCCCACAGGAAAGGCGGCGCGTGGTCGAAGGCGTCGGCCACGGCTTCTACCGCATGATCATCCGCATCGGCTTCATGGACGAAGCCAATGTCCCCGCCGAACTCGCACTCGAAGACCGCGCCGGCGGCCCATTCAAGCCAATGGACACCAGCTACTTCCTCGCCCGCCAGACCCTGATCGCGTCCAAGCGCCCAGGCATGGCAATCTGGCGCGAAAAACTGTTCGCCTGGATGGTCCGCAACGCCGAAACCGCGATGCAGTTCTTCCGCCTGCCGACGAACCGCGTTATCGAATTGGGCAGCCAGCTCGAGTTGTAATCTGGTGGTTAAGGTGCCTCCGGCGGGCAAGGGCCATCGCCCTTGCATCCCGTTACCGTCAGCGTTCGTGTGCCTGCTTAGCGGAGCATCCCGCCGCTGCGTCGGGAGACGATAGTTCCGCTACGCGGGGGCGCGCAAACGCATAGCCAGCGCGCAGTTCAAGACGGTAACGGGTTCAAAGGGCCCCCGGCCCTTTGCCGCCGGAGGCCCTGAAGTTCACTTCATTAATATCAGTTGGCCGAACCCATCAGCACAACGTGATCAGCCAGGCGCTCGACTTCGGCGGGCGAATGGCTGACCAGGATCATCGGCAGTGCGAAATCGTCGCGGATGCGCTCGATTACCGTCATGATCCCCTCGCGCAGGGCTACATCCAGGGCGGCGAGCGGTTCGTCGAGCAACAGGAAGCGCGGGCCCGACAGCAGTGCGCGGCCGATCGCGACGCGTTGCGCTTCGCCGCCGGACAATGTGCCGGGGCGGCGGTTCAGCAGTGGGGCGATATCCAGGAATCGCACGGTTTCGGCAAAGTCGATCACGCGGCGCTCCGGTCTCGCGCGGCGCTCGCCGTAGCGCAGGTTGGCCTCGACCGACATGTGCGGAAACAGGCGCAGATCCTGGAATACGACGCCGCATGCGCGTGCTTCGGGGGGAAGCGCGATTGCGTTGGCGCTGTCGTACAGCACTTCGCCCGCCACCACGATCCGGCCATGATCCGGGCGTAGCAATCCCGTGATCGCGGCTAGCACGCTCGATTTGCCCGCACCCGATGGGCCGCACAGCGCGGTGATCCCTGCGCCGGTCGTGAACGCGGTTTCGATCCGGCGGCGCCCGCGGGTCAGCGACAGCGCGATGTCAAAGGACATGCGCGTCCACATCCCGTTCGCGGCTCAGCCCGTGGCGGACAAGCATTTCGGAGGCGATCAGCGCGCCCAGCGACAGCACCACCGAGATCAGCGCCAGTCGCCACACTGCGGTATCTTGCCCCGGCACTTGCAGTGCGGAATAGATCGCCAGCGGCAAAGTTGCGGTTTGCCCGGGCACGTTCGAAACGAACGTGATTGTCGCGCCGAATTCGCCGAGCGAGCGCGCAAACCCCAGCACCAGCGCGGCCAGCACGCCGGGGCGCGCCAGCGGGAGCAGGATCGTGAAAAACGCGTCGAGGCGCCCGGCGCCCAAAGTGCGCGCTGCGGCTTCCAACCGGGGATCGATCGCCTCGATCGACAGGCGGATCGACCGCACCATCAGCGGCAGCGCCATGACCGCCGCCGCCAGCGCTGCGCCGGTCCAGCGGAACATCAGCGACACGCCCAGCCAGCGTTGCAGCGGCGCGCCCAGTATCCCGTTCGGCGCAAAGGCGATCAGCAGGATCCAGCCCACCACCACCGGCGGCAACACCAGCGGCAGATGGACCAGCGCGTCGACCACGACTTTGCCGGGAAAACGCCCGCGCGCGAGCAGATACGCGAGGCCGAATGCAAACGGCAGCGCGCCGGCAATCGCGACCAGGCTGACCTGTAGCGACAACCACACGATGCCCCATTCGTCCGCCGTCAGCATCAGGGCGCGACGAACCCGTAGTGGCGGAAGATCGTCTTGCCTTCGTTCGACACGAGGAACCGGCGGAACGCTTCGCCTTCCGGATTGGTCGAGGCTTTCAGGCGCGCGAGCGGATAGGCGATCGGCGCGTGGCTGCCGGCCGGAAACACGCCGACGATGCGCACTTGCGATTCGGCGAAAGCGTCGGTCGCATAGACGATGCCGAGCGGCGCGGCGCCATGCGCCACCAGCCCCAGCGCGGCGCGCACATTTTCCGCGCGCGCGATTTGTCCCGATACCTGGTCCCACACGCCCAGGTGTTGCAGCGCGTCTCGCCCGTAGCGCCCGGCGGGCACGCTATCGGGGTCGGCCATCGCCAATTTTCCGCCGTTCAGCGCGCGCGCCAGCGCAAAGCCCGGCGCGGGGCGCAAATGCTGGCGCCCTGTTACGGGTCCGACGATCACCAGCGCGCCAAACAGCAGGCGCGTGCGCGTTTCGGGCACGATCAATCCGGCCTTGGCGAGATAATCCATCCAGTCTTCATCGGCGGAAATGAACAGATCCGCATTGCCTCCGCCCGCAATCTGCCGCGCGAGCGCGGAGGATGCGGCGAAAGACACGACCGGATGCGGGTGGCCATGGCGGGCCCAGGCATCGGCGGCGGCGTTCATCGATTCCTGCAAGCTGGCGGCCGCTAGCACCAGCGGCGGCTTTGGATCGGCCAGCGCGAGCGGCGCGAAGGCCACCAACGCCAGGCACAGGCCCATCGCCATAGTGAGGTGGCGCCACGCCCGGCGGGGCAGTGACAGGTTGCGCGATGCGTGCTGAGTTCCCATGTTCAGGCATATAGAGCACGACACTGTGCGCGCAAAGCCCGCCCGAGAGGTGACATTGCGCTTTTGCAGCAAACATGGAAAAGCCGATTGATGCCCATCGCCAATCTCTTTCGCCGCCTGTCCCTGCCGCACCTGGCGATTGCCGCCGGCGCCGCGCTGATCGGGCTGTCCACATTGCCACTGGCGCATGCCCAGGATGATGACAGCGCGGGCGCGTGGAACGAGGCACCCAATGTGCCGCCGATCGACAAGCAGGACCGCGTCTATGGCAAGACCGACGCGCGGTTCAGCCTGATCGTCTGGCTCGACCCCGAATGCCCCTATTGCAAAGTGCTGGGCGCGCAGCCGCAGCATGTCGTCGATGGCTCGAACGGGCGCGTCAATCTGGCGGTGCGGCTGTATCCGCTGCCATTCCACGGCCCCAACGCAATGCTCGCTGCCTCGACCGCGCTGTGCGTCGCGGACCAGGCGGGGGTTACGGGGTATTATCATTTCCTCGACGAATGGATGGAACGGACGGCGAGCAATGGGCGCGGTATCCCGGCCATCGCGGGATCGGACGATCCGGTTGCCAGCCTGGCCGCAGCATCGGGCGCGCGCAATCGTGACTTGCTGGCCGGATGCACCACGTCGAGCAAGACCAGCCAGCGCCTCGCCGCCGAAATGCATTCGGCCGACCTGGCGCAGATCCAGGGCACCCCGGCGGTCGCGCTGCGCGACAATCGCTTTGGCCACACCATAATGATTGCCGGCGCGGTCAGCGACGATGACATGCGTGATGCGGTGAAACTGCTGGGCCAGGCCGACGATCACCCCGATCGCACGCCCGCGCAGGGCGTGCCCGATGGGGCAACGCATTGATGATGCGCGCGGCCTTTCTGCCCTTGGTGTTAGTGCTGACCGTCGCGGCCGCGCCGCCGTCCGACCCTGCGCCCAACGATATGCCGACGCCGGTTCAGCCTGGGTTCGACGCTAATCTGCCGCCGGTGAGTCTGCCGCAGCCCAAAAAAGACAAGCCGCTGAATCCGGTGGTTGCGCAACTGATCGTCGTGCGTTTGGTGGCGCTGCATTTGCTGGCAAGCCCAACCGACGCGCAGGACCCGGTCAAACTGGGCGATGCGATCAAGGGATTTCAGTCGGGCATCGGGTCAAAACCCACCGGCCTGCTCGACCGCAAGACGATTGCACTGATGGCGCTGTAGACCAGCTCTGCTCCGCGAATTGCATTTCCTCCCTACCACCCCCGCTCATCCTGAGCCCGTCGAAGGACGCGCGCAGACGTCGGCCCAGTGCGCTTTACGACCGCGCCCAGACCACGAGTTGCGCGCGTCCTTCGACAGGCTCAGGATGAGCGAGCTTTATATAGGCAGGATGCCTTACGCCCCCGCCAGTTTCTTCTGCTTCAACAGCGGCTTCAGGTAATGCCCGGTAAAGCTCGCCGGCACTTTCACCACTTGCTCGGGCGTGCCTTGTGCGACGACTTCGCCGCCGCGGACGCCGCCTTCGGGGCCCATGTCGATGATCCAGTCGGCGGTTTTGATCACGTCGAGGTTGTGTTCGATCACGACCACCGAATTGCCCTGCTCGACCAGGCGGTGGAGCACTTCGAGCAATTTGCGGACGTCTTCGAAATGCAGGCCGGTGGTTGGCTCGTCGAGGATATAGAGTGTCTGGCCGGTTGAGCGGCGCGCGAGTTCCTTGGCGAGTTTGACGCGCTGCGCCTCGCCGCCCGACAGGGTCGTCGCCTGTTGGCCGACTTTGACATAGCCCAGGCCCACTTCGGCGAGCATCTGCATGCGGTCGCGGATCGGCGGGACTGCCTTGAAGAATTCGACGGCGTCCTCGATCGTCTGGTCGAGCACGTCGGCGATCGAGTGGCCCTTGAATTTCACTTCGAGCGTTTCGCGGTTGTAGCGCTTGCCATTGCATTCCTCGCACGTGACATAGACGTCGGGCAGGAAGTGCATCTCGATCTTGATCAACCCGTCGCCATGGCACACTTCGCAGCGGCCGCCCTTGACGTTGAAGCTGAAGCGCCCGGGCTTGTACCCGCGCGCCAGCGATTCAGGCAGGCCGGCGAACCAGTCGCGGATCAGGGTGAACGATCCGGTATAGGTCGCCGGGTTCGATCGCGGGGTGCGGCCGATCGGCGACTGGTCGATTTCGATTACCTTGTCGCACTGTTCCAGGCCCTCGATCGCATCGTGCGCGCCGGCGATCACGCGCGCGCCATTGAGCACGCGCGCCGCGCCCGCCTGCAGGGTGTCGATGATCAGCGACGATTTGCCCGATCCCGAAACCCCGGTCACGCATGTGAACGTACCCAGCGGAATGCGCACCGACACATCGTTCAGGTTGTTCGCGCGCGCGCCCTTGATCGTGATGCCCAGGCCATTGCCCTTGCGCCGCTTGGCCGGCACTTCGATCCGGCGTGCGCCGCTCAGATACTGCCCGGTCAGGCTTTCGGTGTTGGCCAGGATATCCGCCAGCTTGCCCTGCGCGACGATTTCGCCGCCATGTACGCCCGCGCCGGGTCCCATGTCGACGACGTGATCGGCCGTGCGGATCGCGTCTTCGTCGTGTTCGACCACGATCACCGTGTTGCCGAGATCGCGCAGGCGTTTCAGGGTGATCAGCAGGCGATCGTTGTCGCGCTGGTGCAGGCCGATCGAGGGTTCGTCGAGCACGTACAGCACGCCCGACAGTCCCGAACCGATCTGGCTGGCCAGCCGGATGCGCTGGCTTTCGCCGCCCGACAGCGTGCCCGAGGTGCGATCGAGATTGAGGTAATCGAGCCCGACATTGTTGAGGAAGCCGACGCGCTCGTTGATTTCCTTGAGGATCGAGCGCGCGATCTGCTGTTTCTGCGGGGTCAGTTGCGCTTCGAGCTTGCTGTACCAGTCCGCCGCCGCCGCGACCGACAGATGCGTGATCGTCGAGATATCTTCGCCCGCGACTTTGACCGCCAAAGCTTCGGGTTTCAGGCGGGCGCCGCCGCAGGTTTCGCATGGCTGCGCGGTCTGGAACTTGGACAGTTCCTCGCGCATCCAGGCGCTTTCGGTCTGGAGCAGCCGGCGGTTGAGATTGCCGATCACGCCTTCGAACGATTTCTGCACGGTGTACGATTTGCGGCCGTCGATGAAGGTCAGCGGTACCGCTTTACCGGCGGTGCCGTACAGGATCACGACCTTGATTTCGCCGGGCAATTTGTCCCATGCGGTGTCCAGGCTGAACCCGAAATGCGCGGCCAGGCTGGCCAGGACCTGCATGTAATACGGGCTCGGCGGGTTCGATTTTGCCCAGGGCATGATCGCACCCTGTTTCAGCGAAAGGTTTTCGTTGGGCACGACCATCTGCGGGTCGAACAGCAGTTTTTCGCCCAAGCCATCGCATGCGGGGCACGCGCCCTGCGGTGCGTTGAACGAGAACAGGCGCGGTTCGATGCTTTCGATCGTGAAACCGCTGACCGGGCACGCGAATTTTTCGGAAAACACAATGCGGTTCGGCGGCAGGCCGGTGCCCTTGAGTGTTTTCGCGCGGCCCTTCGCGGCTTTCGCCTCTTCCTCGCGGCCAGGCACGACGCCTTCGGCCAGGTCGATGAACGCCAGGCCTTCGGCCAGTTTCAGCGCCTGTTCGAAACTGTCGGCCAGCCGGCTTTCGATGCCTTCGCGCACCGCGATGCGGTCGACGACGACTTCGATGTCGTGCTTCAGTTTCTTGTCGAGCGCGGGCGCGTCCTCGATCGCGTAAAATTCGCCGTCGATGCGCACGCGGGTATACCCGGCGCGCTGCCATTCGGCCAATTCCTTGCGGTATTCGCCTTTGCGCGCGCGGACTACCGGCGCCAGCAGATAGGCGCGCGTCCCTTCGGGCAGGGTCATCACGCGGTCGACCATCTGGCTGACAGTCTGCGCGGTGATCGGCAGCCCGGTCGCGGGTGAATAGGGAATGCCTACACGCGCCCACAGCAGGCGCATGTAGTCATAGATCTCGGTGACCGTGGCGACCGTCGAGCGTGGATTGCGGCTGGTCGTTTTCTGCTCGATCGAAATCGCCGGCGACAGCCCGTCGATATGTTCGACATCGGGCTTCTGCATCATTTCCAGGAACTGGCGCGCATAGGCCGACAAGCTCTCGACATAGCGCCGCTGCCCTTCAGCATAGATCGTATCGAACGCCAGGCTCGATTTACCCGAGCCCGACAGACCGGTGATCACGATAAGCGAATCGCGCGGGAGATCGATATCGAACCCCTTGAGATTGTGTTCGCGCGCGCCGCGCACAGAGATATAATTGAGGGCCATAGGCGCTGCGTGTTCCATATTTGTTCGATTTACGCAAGCCGCGTCGCGTGCCCTTGTGGGGGCCCGTGTGAGATAGGAAGCCTGGGCTGGATGACAACCGGGACAGCCGGCGCGCGCGCCGACTTGCGTCAGGTTGCCCTCAATAGCGGACGCGGATCCCGAGAAATCCGCCGCGGCCGATCGTGCCATAGCCGGCAACGGTTGGCGTGTGGTCGTTGAACAGGTTTTCGATCCGGCCATAGAAATCGATGAACCGCCCGAACGGCAGGCTGGCGCGCAAAGTCGTCAGCTCGCTCGTGCCCAGCCGCACGGTGTTGGCCGCATCGTCCCAGCTTCCGCTCTGGACGCGCACATCCGCGCTCAGCACGACGCCCTTGAACGGCGACGTCCAGTCGACCGAGGCGGTGACCGCATCGCGCGGGCTGCGCGCGAGCATCTTGCCCTCGTCCACGCCGCCGGGCGTCCGGTCGGTCGCGTAATCATAGCTGTAGAGCGCCGACATCCGCAATTTGGCCGACGGGACCAGGGTCGCTTCGAGCTCGACCCCGTCGGCGCGCGCCACGCCGACATTGAGAAACGTGCCCGAGGGCCGATTGGTACAGGCCGTCAGGTCGAGACCGGTACACCCGGTAAAATTGATCAGGTTGCGGCTGTCGCGGCGATATACCGTCGCGGCCAGCTTGATCCGGCCGTCGTCGCCCGAATATTCGACGCCGCCGTCATAGCTGTGCACGGTTTCCGGGGTCAGCGCGGTGTTGCCGAATTCGGAATACAATTGGTACAGCGTCGGCGATTTGAACCCTTCGGCCCAGCTCGCGCGCAGGCGCAGGCCCTCGACCAGCTTGACGCTGGCATTGGCGCTATAGCTGTCGTGGTTGCCGAACTGGCTGTGGTCGTCGACGCGGACACCGGCCGTCAGCGTCGCGACCGGGCCGTACCAGCCGAGCAGCATATGCGCGCTGTCGATCCGCGCGCGCTGGACCGATTCATAGCTGCTGGAATAGCTCATCCATTCGTCATCGGCGCCGAAGTTGGCGGCGAAACCGGCGGGCAACTTGATCGATCCGGTCAGGTCGGCGCGTTCGGACCGGCCCAGCCAGGTCGGGGTGGTAGTGGTGGTCGTCGGAGTGGGCGTGGCGGTGTCGGTGGATTGCGCGACGTAAACGCGGCGGGTCGTCGACACGGCATAGCCCGCCTCGAGCGTGACGCCGCCCTTTTCGAAATGCGCCGCACTGCGTCCCGAAAACTGCTCGGTTTCCAGCCCGGTTACCTGATCGCCGTCGAGCTCCAGCGGCGTCGGAAAGCCATTGCCGCTTTGCTTGCCATCGGCGTAGCGCGCGGTCGCGATAATCGACAGCGCGTCGGTCAGGTTATAGCGCCCGCGCCCCGCCAGGTGCCACTGGTGATACCCGCCCGGGCCATCGTCGCGCTCGCCCGGATAGCCATCGTCCGCGACATATCCGACATTGAAAGATATCGCATAGCGATCCTTCTTCACGCCGGCGGCAAGGTTGTAGGCGACATTGTCATGCGTGCCGCCTTCGACCGAAGCCAGAATGCCTTTGGTTTCGGGCGTGGTCAGCGCGATCACGCCGCCGATCGCACCGCTGCCCCAGACGACCGAATTGGTCCCGCGCAGGACATCGATGCGGTCGATGCCCGCGGTGGTCAGCGTGCCGAAATCGAATCCGCCGCTGATCCCGGACACATCGGTCATGCGCACGCCATCGATCATCACCAGCACGTCGCCGGGTGCGGAGCCGCGAAAATGCACTTGGGTATTGGTGCCCTGCGCGCCGTCGCGCGTCCAGGTGACTCCGGGGATCAGCGCGAGCACGCGGGTAAAATCGGCGCCGCCGACGCGTTCGATATCGTCGGTGGTCAGCACGGTGACCGACTGGCCGACTTTATCGAGCGGCAGTTTTCCGCCGGTGTCCAGCGTCGTGATCGCCACCGGCGCGATATCGGGCGCTGCCTGTGCTTCTTCGGGCGGCGGGTAATCGTCGGGCGCTGCGGCTGGTGCGGGGGTTGCGGTTGTGGGTGGCGTCGCGGCAGGTGCCGCTGGTTCGGGCGCCGGTTGCGACGCAGTCTGGGCGCTGGCGGGCCCGGCGATCAGGGCCGATGCCACAAACAGCCCCGCGCTTGCGGCAGCGCTGCGGATCAAGCCGGTCATCACTCACTCCTTGCCGGCCCGTCGCCGCAGCTTGCGCGCGGACTGGCTGCGCAGATCGGCGCATAGCGGGCCCGGTCCTGCAGGACAACCGTATTTGGCGCGGGACCGGATGGGTGGGATCGCGCGGTTGATCCCAGCCGGTTAAGGTCCTGTCAGGGGTTTGTCGCATAACGGTACATGCGCCGATCCTCGCGTGCGCCGCGCGCGGGAATCGGATATTTGCGCCGTCCAATGTGGGCACTCGCGCCCGAGATCGTTTCACCAGGAGATGCCGCAAGGCCCGATGCCGCTGGAAATTGCCTATCGACCGATTGTCCTGGCTTTCGCCGAAACGCTGGACCGCCCGCCCCTGTCCGGCGAGCACGGCGAAGCCATGCCGGAGATCGAGCACGCGTCGATCGGCTTTGCCATGGCCGCGCAGAACCAGGCGGAACCGCGCGGGCGCGATTTCGTCGCGCGGATCCGGCGGCGCGACATCCTGTCGTATCGCGGCACGCTCCACCGCCCGGCGCTGTTGCGCCAGCGGATCGCGGGTATCGTGCTGATCGGCCTGCTGCCAGCGCTGCTTGCTGTGCTCGGTTGGGGCGATCCCCACGGGATCACCGGCGCGGCGGCGCAGGACAAGACCTGGCACATTCCCGCGACCGACTTCCATCCGCTTGCACCCTGGGCCACCCCGCTGCCCCCGGCCCTCGCCGATGTGCATTCCGACGCCGAAGCTGTGCCATCCGCCCTCATCGGCCCGGCCGCGCGGCCTTTGCTGATCGCCGGCACGGGCCTCGATCGCTGGCGCGCGCAGGAATGCCTGACCGCCGCAATCTATTATGAAGCCGCGCGCGAACCCGACGATGGCCAGCGCGCAGTCGCCCAGGTCGTGCTCAACCGCGTGGCGCATGCGGCTTTCCCAAAGACCGTGTGCGGCGTCGTCTATCAGGGGTCCGAACGATCGGGCTGCCAGTTCAGCTTTGCCTGCGACGGATCGCTCGCGCGCCGCCCGATGGCGCAATTCTGGGACCGCGCACGGCGAGTCGCCGAATGGGCGCTGGCGGGCAATGTCTACGCCCCGATCGGCCTGGCGACGCATTACCACACCAGCGCGGTCCATCCCGCCTGGGCCGACAGCATGGCGTTCCTCGGCACGATCGGCGCGCACCGGTTCTATCGCTGGAGCGGCACCGCGGGCCAGCCCAAGGCCTTTGCCGCGGTCTACGTCGGCGGCGAACCGCTGGCCGCGCCGCATCCGCATGACTTCACGACGACCGATGCCGACATGGCCGATCCGCTGGTGCTGGAAAAAGCCTTTGAGGCTGGCCGCCTGGCCGCGCTGCGCAGCACGCCCGCGCCCGAACCGGCGACGATCGCAAATGCGTCATTTGGCCAGCAACCGCTGCCTACAGCAGCAACGCCCATCGCGCCGGTTACAAAGCCGGCGCCCGCAGCCGAGGCTACCCCTGCCCCGCTCATTCCAGAGTCGGGCGTGGTTCGCCCCGGATACGATGGCGCGGCACACTGGATTCACCAGCCCGGCACCTGATCGCCTTGTTTAAGGGCGATCTGAAAAAAGAGTTGTCGTGTCCTTTACTCTGTCGCCTCACAAGACGTTCACGGGTTGACGCTAGATGAGCGGCATCGGGCGGCTCTGTCGCTCGCCATTGAATCATAATAGTGCAGGAGGACCCACGCGATGCTGCGATTTGCCCCAAGATATGGTATCGTATCGCCCGCCCTGGTCCGACCCTCGCGCATGGCGCGACGCTTTGCCGTCAATGACAACGCACTAGACCTGGGCCTTGCCCGCGCGAACAAATCCGCCGCGCTGGCCGATGCGCGGGTCCAGGCCGCCTTGCGCCTGTTTGCCGTGCATGGCCTGTCGGCGGGCGAACGCGCGCGCCAATCGGCGGCCAATGCCAATGCGCGCGGCGACGACACCGACGCGCAATGGTGGAACGAGATCAGCCTGATGCTCGGCCAGCGCCGCCGCCCCTGAGCGGCAAGCGCCACAACGCGAGATAGCCCCGCCCCTCGCTTAGTGGATCCGCCCATCGTGAATCGCTAAAATTTGTGATGTATTAAAAAAGCTCGCTCATCCTGAGCTTGTCGAAGGACGCGCGCCACGGTTGATCCAGGTGATCTTGTTGTCGTGCTGGGCCAACGTTAGCGCGCGTCCTTCGACAAGCTCAGGATGAACGGGACTTGTTATGTAACTGCATTTCACCTTTGTTTGGGCACAGAACCTCAGCGCGAGCCCAAAATGCCCGATGGATGGGGTCGCAGGCCTGTAACCCAAGCCAGCAATACTGACCATGAAATGACCGAAGATCGGTCAGATTCGCAACCATTCGCACGCCAGGATGATACTGCGAACCGTTATCATAAAAACCCTGGATTTCGGTGTTTTACCGCCTTGCAATCCCATTTCCACGGGCCTAACGACCGGGGCGCCCCATCGGATGCCTTCCTGTCACGCGGGACGTAGGTTGGCATTACGGGCCCGAATTTGTCCATACGGACGCGTGTTCAGTTCAGTCCCGCAGCTACGGGAAAGGACCGTTAAGCAATGGCTCGCAAGAAAATTGCGCTGATCGGCGCCGGTAATATCGGCGGAACCCTCGCACATATCGCTGCGCAAAAGGAACTGGGCGACATCGTCCTGTTCGACGTCGCCGAAGGCATTCCGCAGGGCAAGGCGCTCGACCTGTCGCAGTGCGGCCCGGTCGAAGGTTTTGACGCCTCGATCACCGGCACCAACGATTACAAGGACATCGCCGGCGCAGACGTGATCATCGTCACCGCAGGCGTGCCGCGCAAAGCGGGCATGAGCCGCGACGACCTGCTGTCAATCAACCTGAAAGTGATGAAGGCAGTCGGCGAAGGCATCAAGGCCAATGCGCCCGACGCATTCGTGATCTGCATCACCAACCCGCTCGACGCGATGGTCTGGGCATTGCGCGAATTTTCCGGCCTGCCCACCAACATGGTGGTCGGCATGGCAGGCGTGCTCGACTCGGCACGCTTCAGCACATTCCTGGCGCAGGAATTCGGCGTTTCGGTGCGCGACGTGAATTCGTTCGTGCTCGGCGGCCATGGCGATACGATGGTTCCGGTGGTCGAATATTCGACCGTTGCGGGCATCCCGGTCACCGACCTGATCAAGATGGGCCTGTCGACGCAGGAAAAGATCGACGCAATCGTGACGCGCACGCGCGGCGGCGGCGGCGAAATCGTCGGCCTGCTGAAAACCGGTTCGGCATTCTATGCCCCGGCCGCATCGGGCATCGCGATGGCCGAAGCCTATCTGAAAGACCAGAAGCGCGTGCTGCCCTGCGCGGCGCATGTTGACGGCGAATACGGCGTCGATGGCTTCTATGTCGGCGTACCGGTCGTGATCGGTGCGGGCGGCGTGGAAAAGGTCATCGAAATCGCACTCGACGACACGGCCAAGGCCAATCTTCAGGTCTCGGTCGACGCGGTCAAGGAACTGCTGGTCGCGTGCAAGGGCATTGCGCCCGAACTCGCCTGATAAAACAATGTTGGCGGGCCGCTTTCTTATGGGGCCCGCCAGCGTCTGTTCATGAACAAAGGACCACGGACGCCGCATCAGCCCTGACACCAGACCCGTGTAATCACCCTGAGCCTCTTCAGGGGTATTTGGTCCCGGTTTTGTGTCAGATCTCGCCGTCCGTACCCCGCCGATCTGGCGGGACAGGAGTTTTACGATGGGCCAGGAATTTCAAGAGTTCGATCTGGATCCAGCCCAGGAAGGGCCCCAGGCCGGACCGAGCTGGTCATCCAAGCGCTGGCCCGTGACCGATCCAGGCGCCGAAGACGAACTGACCCGTGCGCTCGACCCGATGGCGCTGAAGCTCGAAATCGCCAAGGCCCAGAAGAAGGGTGCGCCGCAACTCGACGAAGCCGCGCTGGAACAGGCCGCCGCCGATTCGATCCGCGCGATGCTGTTGATCCGCACCTACCGCGTGCGCGGCCATCTGACCGCCGATCTCGATCCACTGGGCTTGGCGCGCCAGCATGTGCCCGCCGATCTGTCGCCCGAATATCATGGCTTCGTCGGTGCTGCGCTCGATCGCAAAGTCTATCTCGGCGGCGTGCTCGGTCTCGACTGGGCCACCCCGCGTGAAATCGTGGCAATCCTGCGGCTGAATTACTGCGGCAAGATCGGTTTTGAATTCATGCATATTTCCGACGTGGAGGAACGCAAGTTCATCCAGGACCGGATCGAAGGCGGCGACAAGTCGATCGACTTTACCCCCGATGGCAAGCGCGCGATCCTCGCCGCGGTCGTCCGCGGCGAACAGTACGAAAAATTCCTCGGCCGCAAATATGTGGGCACGAAGCGGTTCGGCCTCGACGGCGGTGAATCGATGATCCCCGCGCTCGAAGCGGTGATCAAATACGGCGGCCAACTGGGCGTGCGCGAAATCATCACCGGCATGTCGCATCGCGGCCGCTTGAACGTGCTCGCCAACGTGATGGCCAAGCCATACCGCGTGATCTTCCACGAATTTTCGGGCGGCACCGCCAATCCCGAAGACGTCGGCGGATCGGGCGATGTGAAATACCATCTGGGCACGTCGACCGACCGTGAATTCGACGGCATCAAAGTCCACATGAGCCTGCAGCCCAACCCGTCGCACCTCGAAACGGTCGACCCGGTCGTGCTGGGCAAGACGCGCGCGCAGCAGGTGTTTCGCGACGACATCGGCGTGGGCCGGCACAAGCAGGTCCTGCCCGTGCTGATCCACGGCGATGCGGCCTTCGCCGGCCAGGGTATCGTGTGGGAATGCTTCGGCTTTTCGGGCGTGCGCGGCTACGACACCGGCGGCTGCATCCATTTCGTGGTCAACAACCAGATCGGTTTCACCACCAGCCCGCAGTTTTCGCGCGGCTCACCTTATCCGTCGGACGTCGCCAAGGGCGTCCAGGCGCCGATCATCCATGTCAACGGCGATGACCCCGAAGCGGTCACGTTCGCGTGCAAGATGGCGATCGATTACCGCCAGAAATTCGGCCGCGATGTCGTCGTCGACATGTGGTGCTATCGCCGGTTTGGCCACAACGAAGGTGATGAGCCCAGTTTCACGCAGCCGCTGATGTATGCGAAAATCCGCCAGCATCCGCCGATCAGCACCGTCTATGCCGACCGCCTGGTCGCGCAGGGCGTGATCGATGGCGCGTGGAAAAAGCAGACCGAAGACGCGTTTGTCGCCACGCTCGAAAACGAATTCGAAGCGTCGAAAAGCTACAAGGCGAACGAGGCCGACTGGTTCGGCGGGCGCTGGAGCGGGCTGAACAAGCCGGCCGATCCGGTCACCGCGCGGCGCAACGTGCCCACCGGCATCGATGCCAAGCTGTTCGACAGCTTGGGCCGCGTGCTGACCACGATTCCCGACGGGCTGACCGTGCACAAGACGCTGGGTCGCGTGATCGATGCCAAGCGCGAAATGTTCAAGACCGGCAAGGGCTTCGACTGGGCGACCGGCGAAGCGCTGGCGTATGGCAGCCTGGCGACCGAAGGGTACAACATTCGCCTGTCGGGCCAGGATTCGGGGCGCGGCACATTCAGCCAGCGCCACGCGGTCTGGGTCGACCAGAATGACGAGCATCGCTATGTGCCGCTCGCCACGCTGCCGCATGGCCGGTTCGAAGTGCACGACAGCACTTTGTCCGAATACGGCGTGCTCGGGTTCGAATATGGCTATGCCAGCGCCGATCCGAAAACGCTGGTGCTGTGGGAAGCGCAGTTCGGCGATTTCGCCAACGGCGCGCAGATCGTGATCGACCAGTACATCGCCGCATCCGAAGCCAAATGGCTGCGCGCCAACGGCCTCGTCATGCTGTTGCCGCACGGCTACGAAGGCCAGGGTCCGGAACACTCCTCGGCCCGGCTCGAACGCTATCTGCAGCTCTGCGCCGAAGACAACCTGCAGGTGTGCAACATCACCACGCCGGCGAACTACTTCCACGTCCTGCGCCGGCAGATGCACCGTTCGTTCCGCAAGCCGCTGATCATCATGACGCCCAAAAGCCTGCTGCGGCATGCGATGGCCAAGTCCGATGCATCGGATTTCATCGGCGAAGGGCATTTCCAGCGCATCCTGTCCGACATCGCCGGGCCTGCCGACGCAGACACGCGCAAAGTCATCCTGTGCAGCGGCAAAGTCGCCTACGACCTGTTCGAGGCGCGCGCGCAGCAGGAGATCACCGACACGCAGATCATTCGCGTCGAGCAGCTCTATCCGTTCCCGGGTGAGCCACTGGCCAAGCGCTTCGCCAACATGCCCATCCTCGAAGAGGTCGTGTGGTGCCAGGAAGAGCCGAAGAACAACGGCGCCTGGTTCTTTGTCGAACCGTTGATCGAGGAAGCGCTGAAGTCCGCCGAGCACAAAGTGGCGCGCGCGAGCTACGCTGGCCGTGCCGCAGGCGCTTCGCCCGCGACCGGGATTGCCAAGCGGCATGCCAATGAACAGGCGGCCCTCGTCGCCAATGCACTGGCGCTGTCTGTGCGTGACGAGATCCGCCGCAAGCAGAAGACCTGAGCCCTTTCAAATACCCCGGGCCATCACCAGATATTACGCCTTACAGGAACCCAGTCTATGTCCATCGAAGTCAAAGTGCCAACGCTGGGCGAAAGCGTTAGCGAAGCGACCGTCGGCCAATGGTTGAAAAAGCCCGGCGAAGCGGTCGCGCTCGACGAACCGATCGTCAGCCTTGAAACCGACAAAGTCGCGGTCGACGTGCCTGCGCCTGCCGCGGGCATCATGGGCGATTATATGGTCAAGGAAGGCGACACCGTCCTGGTTGGCGCATCGCTTGCCATGATCGAGTCCGCTGGTGGAGCCGCTCCTGCGCCGGCTCCAGCCGCTGCGCCTGCACCCGCTCCGGCCCCTGCAGCCGCCGCACCTGCGCCTGCTGCAACCCCAGCCCCCGCCCCTGCGGCGCCCAAGGCCGATGCCGAAGCCGCTGCGCTGTCGCCGGCGGTGCGCCGCGCAGTGCTCGAATACGGCATCGACCCTGCCACGATCAAAGGCACCGGATCGGGCGGACGTCTGACCAAGGAAGACGTGTTTTCGGCCGCCCAGGCGAAAGCCGCCTCGCCCGCTCCGGCGGCGGCTGCCTCCGTGCCCGCGACTGTTGCACCCGCAAGCGCGCGCAACGAAGAGCGCGTGAAAATGACGCGCCTGCGCCAGACGATCGCCAAGCGGCTGAAAGCCGCGCAGACCGATGCCGCGCTGCTGACCACGTTCAACGACGTCGACATGTCGGCGGTGATGGCCGCGCGCGACAAGTTCAAGGACGCGTTCGAAAAGAAGCACGGCATCAAGCTGGGCTTCATGTCGTTCTTCGCCAAGGCATCGTGCCTGGCGCTGAAGGACATTCCGTCGGTCAACGCGCGGATCGAAGGCGATGAAATCATCTATCACGATTACGTCGATATCTCGATCGCGGTGTCGGCGCCCAACGGCCTGGTCGTGCCGGTCGTGCGCGATGTCGACAAGCTGTCGTTTGCGGGCATCGAATCCGCGATTGCCGGGTTCGGCAAGAAAGCGCGCGATGGCGCGCTGACGATGGACGACATGAAGGGTGGCACGTTCACCATTTCGAACGGCGGCGTGTTCGGCGGCCTGATGTCGACCCCGATCATCAACCCGCCGCAGTCGGCCGTGCTCGGCCTGCACCGCATCGAGGATCGCCCGGTCGTGCGCAATGGCCAGATCGTGATCCGCCCGATGATGTATATCGCGCTGTCGTATGATCACCGCCTGATCGACGGCCGCGAAGCGGTGACCGCGCTCAAGACCATCAAGGAAGCGATCGAAGAGCCCACACGGCTGCTGATCGACCTTTAACTGAAGCGACAGGCCGCCCGCGGCCGCGCAAAGGACTAATGCAATGGCTGAATACGATTATGACGTGCTGGTCATCGGCTCAGGCCCGGGCGGCTATGTTGCGGCAATCCGCGCGGCGCAGCTCGGTCTGAAAACCGCGTGCGCCGATGGCCGCGCGACCCTGGGCGGCACCTGCCTCAATGTCGGGTGCATTCCGTCGAAGGCGCTGCTGCACGGGTCGGAATTGTATGACGAAGCCGCCAACGGCACGATGGCCAAGTTCGGCGTCAAGGCGACCGGCGTCGAACTCGACCTCGACGTGATGCAGGGCGAAAAAGCGACGGCCGTGCGCGAGCTGACCGGCGGGATCGAATTCCTGTTCAAGAAGAACAAGATCACCTGGCTGAAAGGCTATGCCAAATTCGCCGACGCGCATACCGTCGTTGTCGCGGACGCCAAAGTCACTGCCAAGCATATCGTCATCGCCACGGGCTCGTCGGTCACGCCGCTGCCCGGCGTTGCGGTTGATAACGATCGCGGCGTGATCGTCGATTCGACTGGCGCCTTGGCGCTGGGCAAAGTCCCCGGGCATCTCGTCGTCATCGGTGGCGGCGTGATCGGGCTCGAGCTCGGTTCGGTCTGGAAGCGCCTGGGCGCGCAAGTCACGGTCGTCGAATACCTCGACCAGTTGCTGCCCGGCATGGACGGTGACGTGCGCAAGGAAGCCGCAAAGATCTTCAAGAAACAGGGTCTTGCGCTTAAACTTTCAAGCAAAGTGACAAGTGTCGAAGCCAGCGATGGCAAAGCCACGGTCACGATCGAACCCGCCGCCGGCGGCGCCGCCGAAACGATCGAAGCCGATGTCGTGCTCGTCGCGATCGGGCGCCGGCCGTATACCGATGGCCTGGGCCTCGACACGATCGGCCTGGCGCTCAACGCGCGCGGCCAGATCGAAACCGACCATGACTTCCGCACCAGCGTCGATGGCGTATGGGCAATCGGCGACGTGATCCCCGGCCCGATGCTGGCGCACAAGGCCGAAGACGAAGGCATCGCCGTCGCCGAAAACATCGCGGGCCTGACCGGCATCGTCAACCACGCGGTCATCCCCGGCGTTGTCTACACAAACCCCGAATTCGCCGGCGTCGGCCTGACCGAAGAAATCGCCAAGGGCATGTACGACATCAAAGTCGGCAAATTCCCGATGATGGCCAACAGCCGCGCCAAGACCAACCGCGAACCCGACGGCTTCGTCAAAGTCATCGCCGACGCCAAGACCGACCGCGTACTCGGCGTGTGGATCATCGCGACGCTGGCCGGCACAATGATCGCCGAAGCCGCTCTGGCGATGGAATTCGGCGCCACCAGCGAAGACATCGCCTACACCTGCCACGCGCATCCCACGCATTCGGAAGCGATCAAGGAAGCGGCGATGGCGGTTACGGGCAAGCCGATTCATATGTGATCTGGGTGATGGTCGGGCGTCGATGCGCCCGGCCATCGATACAAACTCCCAACCGTGCTCTCACCACCCCCCTAACTCCGCTCATCCTGAGCCTGTCGAAGGACGCGCGCAGGTCGTGGGTCGGATAAATGCGGGACCCACCTGGCCCAACCGTTGCGCGCGTCCTTCGACAAGCTCAGGATGAACGGGCGTTGGCGTGGCATGAGAAGAAACAGGGATAGAATTCCGATATAAAACGGAATTCCCCCAGGATCGGATCACCCAACCTTCACAACAACCTTCCCCACAGCAGTCCGGTTCTCCAAACTCGCAATCGCCTCAGCGCCATTCTCCAGCGCAAAGCGCGCCGAAATCCGCGGCGAAATCCGCCCATCAGCCAGCATCGCGAACAGATCAGCAACCTGATCCTTGAACCGCGCAGGCTCCCGCGCAGCAAACGCCCCCCAGAACACCCCACAAACATCGCAAGATTTCAGCAGCGTCAAATTCAACGGCAGCCGCGCAATCCCCGCAGGAAAGCCCACCACCAGAAAACGCCCCTCCCAGGCGATCGCCCGCAATGCCGGCTCGGAATAATCCCCGCCCACAATGTCATAGACAATATTCGCCCCATCAGGCCCACAAGCCTTCTTGAACGCCTCGGTCAGCTCACGCGACTGCGCCTTGTCAAACGGCCCCCGCCCATAGATCACGACATCATCAGCGCCCGCCTCACGCGCCAGCGCAGCCTTTTCCTCCGACGACACCCCCGCGATCACCCGCGCGCCAAACGCCTTCGACAATTCTATCGCCGACAGCCCGACCCCGCCAGCCGCGCCCAGGATCAGCACGACATCGCCGGCCTTGATATGCCCACGATCGACCAGACCATGATAATTGGTGCCATACGTCATCAGCAACGAAGCACCGGTTTCGAACGCGACCGCATCCGGCAGCAGGAACAGGCGCCCAACCTCGACAATCGCCTGCGTCGCCAGCCCGCCGTTGCCAACCAGCGCCATCACCCGGTCACCCACATTCCAGCCGGTCACACCTTCGCCCAGCGCACTGATCACGCCGGCAATCTCGCTACCCGGGGCAAACGGCCGCGCGGGTTTGAACTGGTACAGATCGCGGATGATCAAGGTATCGGGAAAGTTGATCGAGCAAGCCTTGACCGTAACCACGACCTGCCCCGCGCCGGGCACCAGATCGGGCACATTCTCCAGGACCAGCGTTTCAGGTCCACCGGCGGTGTGGCTGAGCAAGGCTTTCATCATTCTCTCCCGGACGATTTCTTCAGGCGCGAACGCCCAAAGAAAAGGGCGCCGTTGCCAGCGCCCTTCAAATGCCAAGAATAATCCGGCTTGGAAAGTGTTTTAATCGCGCGCTTAAGCCGCAACGCCTTTGGCCAGGAATGGCCGTTCGGCACGCACGGTGTTTTCAAACACACCGATCGCATTGCTGCGCGCCAGGGTCAGCCCGACTTCGTCGAGCCCGTTCACCAGGCAATTCTTGCGAAACGCATCGATTTCAAACGTATAGCGATCCTGGAACGGCGTGGTCACCGTCTGGTGCTCGAGATCGATATGCACCGTATCGGTCTTCGCGACTTCGACCAGGCGGTCGATCGCCGTCTGCGGCAGGACCACTGTCAGGATGCCGTTCTTGAACGCATTACCCGAGAAAATGTCCGAAAACGACGGCGCGATCACCGCGCGGATGCCCAGGTCGAGCAACGCCCAGGCGGCATGTTCGCGGCTCGATCCGCAGCCGAAATTGTCGCCCGCGATCAGGATCGGCGAGCCTTTGAATTCGGCGCTGTCGAACAGGTTGTCCGGATCGGTGCGCAGCGTTTCAAACGCGCCGCGGCCCAGGCCTTCGCGCGTGATCGTCTTGAGCCAGTGCGACGGGATGATCACATCGGTATCGACGTTTTTCTGCGCAAACGGATAGGCGCGGCCGTCGATGGTGTTCACGGGTTCCATTGTTCTGCGATCAATCCGTTTCAGGGGGTGTGGTGGGCAAAGCCGGGGTCTTCTTGTCGGCGCGATCCTTGTGGCGCGAAGCATACATCAGCGCCGCAGCAACCGCAGCCGACCCAATCGCCGCGCCGGCAATCGCCGCCGCGCCAGCCCACGAACCGATGTTGCTTTCGTCGTCCTTGCTCACCGCAATCACTCCTACACTTGGTTTCCAACAGCCGTCATATCAGGCGATAATTGCCCAAGCTTGAACGGCATCAGGCCAATTCGCGCACATCAGTCAAATGGCCCGCAACCGCAGCCGCAGCAGCCATCGCCGGGCTGACCAGATGCGTGCGCGCACCCGGCCCCTGGCGTCCGACGAAATTGCGATTGCTGGTCGACGCGCACCGTTCGCCCGCCGGCACTTTGTCCGGGTTCATGCCCAGGCACGCCGAACACCCCGGCTCGCGCCATTCGAAACCGGCATCCGTAAACACGCGGTCGAGGCCCTCAGATTCGGCCATCGCTTTCACGAGACCCGAACCGGGCACCACGATCGCCCATTTGACAGTGTCAGCCTTGTGCCGGCCCTTCAGCACAGCCGCAGCCGCGCGCAGATCCTCGATCCGGCTGTTGGTGCAACTGCCGATAAACACGTTTTGGATCGCCACAGCATTCAGCGGCTGGCCCGGTTCGAGGCCCATATAGGCCAGCGACTTGGCCGCAGCTTCACGCTTCGACGGATCGGCAAAGCTTTCGGGCGCAGGCACGACGCCGGTGATCGGCAAGACGTCTTCGGGGCTGGTGCCCCAGGTCACGCTGGGCGCGATATCGGCCGCATCGATCAGCACGACTTTGTCGTATGTCGAGCCAACGTCAGTTGCGAGGCTCAGCCACCACGCCACGGCCGCATCCCAGTCGGCGCCCTTCGGCGCATAAGGACGACCTTTGACGTACGCGACCGTCGTCGCATCGGGCGCGATCAGTCCGGCGCGCGCGCCATGTTCGATCGCCATGTTCGACACCGTCAGGCGCCCCTCGACCGACAGCGCGCGGATCACCGCGCCGGTGTATTCGATCACATAGCCGGTGCCGCCCGCCGCGCCGAGCACGCCAGTGATATGCAGCACGACATCCTTGGCGGTCACGCCGGGCGTCAATTCGCCCTTGACGCGCACTTCCATCGATTTCGACTGTTTCAACAGAAGTGTCTGAGTCGCCAGCACATGTTCGACTTCGCTGGTGCCAATCCCGAACGCCAGTGCGCCCAGCCCGCCGTGGCACGCGGTATGGCTGTCACCACACACGATCGTCGCGCCGGGAAGCGAGAAACCCTGCTCTGGCCCGACGACATGGACAATGCCCTGCTCCAGATCCGAATCGCCGATGTAGCGAATGCCGAATTCGGGTGCATTGCGTTCCAGCGCGGCCAATTGCTGCGCGCTTTCGCCATCGGCGATCGGGATCCGCACGCCGTTGGCATCGCGCCGCGCAGTCGTCGGCAGGTTGTGATCGGGCACCGCCAAAGTCAGATCGGGCCGCCGCACGCCGCGCCCGGCAAGCCGCAGCGCCTCGAACGCCTGCGGACTGGTCACTTCATGGACGAGGTGCCGGTCGATATAGAGCAGGCTTGTACCATCATCGCGAGTTTCGACGACATGGGCGTCCCAGATCTTCTGGTACAGCGTGCGCGGGTTTTTCGTGGTCATGGCGAGCCGGGTAATCCTGTACGCCCTGCATTTCAAGGCAGGTTTAATATTGGCGCATGGCGTTGCCGGTACAAGACGGGTATAGGCGCAGGCGCAATGATCCCCGCGCTAATCATGATTGCCGCCGCCGTCGCGATGGAATGCCTGGCCTGGGCCAGCCACAAATACGTGATGCACGGCTTTGGCTGGGGCTGGCACCGCGATCACCACGAACCGCACAACGGGTTCCTCGAAAAGAACGACCTGTTCGCAATCGTCGGCGCAGCGATCTCGATCACGTTTTTCGCGCTGGGCAGCCCGCTGATCCTGGGCACCAGCGCATGGTGGCCGGGCACGTGGATCGGCCTAGGCGTTCTCGCCTATGGCGTGATCTACACCGCGATCCACGACGGCCTCGTACACCAACGCTGGTTCCGCTACGTCCCGCGCGGCGGCTATGCCAAACGGCTGGTCCAGGCGCACAAGCTGCACCATGCGACGATCGGCAAAGAAGGCGGGGTCAGTTTCGGATTCGTATTCGCGCGCGATCCCAAAGCGTTGAAGCGCGAACTGCAGAAACAACGTGAAGCCGGAACCGCGATCGTCCGCGACGCCGTCTAGAGCATCGAGCCGACACGTTAAGAATTCCATTTGGGGCATGTGCTAGCGCTCTGCGCCCAACCAAGAGTAAGATGCTGTTGTTTAACAAGTTCCGCTCATCCTGAGCTTGTCGAAGGACGCGCGCTAACGCTCGCCCAATGCGACAGCAACATCACCCGGATCATCCGTGGCGCGCGTCCTTCGACAGCAACATCACCCGGATCATCCGTGGCGCGCGTCCTTCGACAAGCTCAGGATGAGCGAGCTTGTTAAATTTACATCGCAAAATTTGACGGTCCACAATGTGTGGATCCATTACCCATGAGGTGCGGGGCTATGTTGCGGCCGCGCGGTAAAATTTTTGCGTAACAATAACTTATGCCGATTTAAGCGCGCTGCTCTAACCGATCACGTTGACCGCATCGCCAACCGCGATCGTCCCGCTGCCATCGGGTATCGCATTCTGCCCAAAGATCGGTTCGCGCAGTCTCGCATTGCCCGGCATGACCCGGCCCATCGCGCGAAGCGTACGCAATGGCTCCATACGATCGATGATCTCGCCCGTATCAACATCCTGCGTGGTGATCACACACCGCGTGCACGGCTTGACCACGCGCAGGGTGACATCACCGATCTGCAGCCGCTGCCAGCCGTCCTCGGCAAAGGCGCTTGCCCCTTCGACCACCAGATTGGGCCGAAAGCGCGCCATCGAGATCGGCCCTGCAAGCTGTTGATTGAGCGCATCGAGCGATTCGACCAAAGTCACCAGCACCGGAAAGCCATCGGCAAAACTGACATGATCGCCCGCCCGGCCAAAGCCTTGATCGACCGGCCGCAGCACCGCATCGGGCATATGGACGAGCCGGATGTCGCGCCCGAACACCGCCGACAGCCAATGCGCCGCCGCATCGCCCGCATCATGCGCGGCCAGATGATCGCCCCACACCTGCACCGGGACCAACGGCCCCTCGCCCGGCACGCCGACCGCCAGAGAAGCGCCATCGCGGTGTGACAGGATAATACTGCCGTCTTCCGCAGGCGCCACACGCACATGCGCCATCGCCGGCAATTCGCGCCGCGTCACAAACCGCCCGCTGGGCGACGTCATCATCCAGCGGCGATCATGCACGATCCCGCGCGGCTCGATCATCGCAAGCGGCACTTGCTCCCCAGCCAGCGATTTCACCGGATAACGCCAGATTGCCGCGACGCGCATCACGGTGTCGCGATCCGCGCCGCATGTTCGCGCACCAGCGCGATCATGTTGGGCACGCCCTGGGTACGATTGGACGAGAGCTGGTTCTTCAAATCGAACCGCGCCAGCATATCCGCGATGTCGCTGTCCGCGACCGCACGCGCCGGGCGGTCCTGCACCGCGGCCAGCACCAGCGCGACGATCCCCTTGGTGATCGCGGCATTGCTATCGGCCATGAAATGCAGATGATCACCATCCGCTTCCAGCGGATAGACCCACACGCTGGCCGAACACCCGCGCACCAGCGTGGCATCGGTCTTCAGCGCATCGGGCATCGGTTCGAGCTCACGCCCGAGGTCGATCAGCAGGCGATAGCGATCGTCGCCGTCGAGGAATTCATATTCGTCGTAGATATCGTCGAGTGTACGCATGGCGCCAGCCCCTAGCAGACCACGCCCGCGCCAAAAACCCCTGTGTTTTACCGGAGCGCCTCGATCTCGTGCGCCAGGCTCTGGCTGCTGCGGTTTTCGGTGATGATCCGCTCCAGCACCGCGATCCGGCCATTGAGCGCGGAGATCTCCTGCACCAGCGCGGCACGATCCGACGTCTCGGCGCGGTTCGTGTCGAACCCCGACAATGCGGCCGGACGGCCCTGTTTGTGTTTGGCGAACGACAGGATCGCGACGATCGCAACGATAGCTATCCAGAAATGCACGGCATGCCTCCAGGTCTGACGGGTTTACTGCAGTTTCTTGTCCACGGGCAGAACAGGCTCGATGCTCCGCAGCGATTCGATCTCGTGCGCCAGGCTGCTGCCACGGTCGGTAATGATCCGTTCGAGCACGCGCACCCGTTCTTCCAGCCGTTCGGTGTGCGCGACATATTGCGCGGCGGCCTCGGTCGTTGCGCCGGCGCGGATCGTTTCGACCTGGCGATTGTGCCGCGTCCAGATTGCAAAGGCACCCAGCAGAAACGGTGCGAGCGGGATCAAAAGGGCAAGGTTATCAGTCATGGCATGATCTCCCCGGAAACGCGCCAATCTTCAGCGCAATTGTTCGATTTCACTCGCAAGCCGCGGATTTGACGAGACATAGAAAGCCTCGACTTCGGCCAGGCGGCGGTCGATTTCGCGAAACTGGGCGCGCACTTCGCGCGATGTCCGCGCCGGCGACTGGCGTACACCCTGCCAGAATTTGTCTTCGCGGGCATCGGTATACAGCGCCTGCGGTTTGGCCTGCGCGAAAATGCCGAGCAGGATATAGACCACCGGCACAAACCCCAGCCCGCACAAGGTCGAGACCACGAACCCGAGCCGCACCCACAGGACATCGATCCCGATGTAATCGGCGATACCCGAACACACCCCCAGCCATTTGCCGTTGAGTTTGTCGCGATAAAATTTCGTGCGTACGGAATTCATGAGCGATACCCCTTCTGGTCGGCGAGCATGCGTTCCAGCTCGCTCATCGGTTCGTCGGCAATGCGGCGGGTTTCGTACGTGTTCTGGCCCAGCGGCCGGAATTCGGGATGATCGGCAGCGACCAGCCGTTCGACCGTGTTCATGCGGTCCTCCAGCCGGCGCGCCAGATGATACAATTCATCGAGCAGCGCCTCGTCGCCGGTGGTCAGTGTCGCCGCGGTTTTCCACTTCGTCACATAGTGCAGGATGATCCACGGCAGGAAAATGAACAGCGATATGACGCAGATCAGTCCCAGGACGTCATTGACTTCCATGGCTCAGCCCTCCTTCACAGGCTGGATCAGCGCCGGCTCATGCCCGCCTGCCAGCGACTTCTTCATCGCGGCCAGTTCCGCATCGATGCGGTCTTCGGAGGCGAGCGCCGAAATCTCGTCTGCCAGGGTCGGCTTGGCACCGGCCAGGTCGAGCGAATCGGCGCGGCCCTCGGCATCGTCGACGCGGCGCTCGAGCTGGTCGAACCGCGACAGCGCTTCGTCCACGCGCTCGCTGGTCATCAGCTTCTTCAGGCGCACGCGGTTTTCCGCGCTTTCCAGCCGCGCGGCGATCGCGCTCTGGCGATTGCGCGCCTCGCGCAGCCGCGTCTGCAGCTTTTCGATATCGCCTTCATACGCATGGAGCGAACCCGACAGCGTGCCGATTTCGCCGCGCAACTGGTCGGCCATGTCGCTGGCCTTCTTCTTTTCCACCAGCGCTGCACGGGCCAGGTCTTCGCGCGATTTCGAAAGCGCCAGTTGCGCCTTGTCAGCCCAATCGTCCTGCAACCGCGTCAGGCGGTCGATGTGGCGCTGCATTTCCTTCTGGTCGGCGATGCTGCGCGCGGCGGTCGCGCGCACTTCGACCAGGGTTTCCTCCATTTCCATGATGATCATGCGGATCATCTTGGCCGGATCTTCTGCGCGTTCGAGCAGATCGGAAAAGTTGGCTGCGATAATGTCGCGGGTTCGCGAAAAAATACCCATGGGCATACCTCCAAGGCGGGTCGGACGGGAATAGGCAGGCACGACCGCACTTGCATCCTGACCGGCGAGATCAAGCTGCGCCCGGCCATTTAGCTGGGCGGCGATCGCGCGATCAAGCCGCGATTGCGGAACGAACGGCGAATTCATGCAAGTTCACCGGTAATCGCGGCCGGGCTGGCAAACACCAGCGGCGCAGCGGCAGCGCGATGCGACATCGCCACGCCCGACAGCGCGGTCAGCGCCAGGATGCTGGCAATGGCGGCGCGGCCGAGGGGCGATGCGAAAAAGCGGGCGTTGATCACGATCATTCTCCAGAAAAAAAGGCGATCCGAAAATCTGTTGCAGCCGGTTGGGCCACATCCCCATGTTTGCATAAGCCGTGCCAATTGCCCGACATGGCGGAATTGCGCCGTTTTCGCCTGCGCGCCACCTTTCCAACATGGGAAATCTTGCCCATTGATGGTGAAATTTGCTATTGGTTGGGAATGGATCGCGCCACCCAACTGATCGGCCAGGCCAGCCCGTTTCTCGACGCGGTCGAGCGCGCCAGCCGCGCCGCGCCTTTGCGCCGCCCGGTGCTGGTGATCGGCGAACGCGGCACCGGCAAGGAACTGATCGCCGAGCGGTTGCATCACTTGTCCACGCGCTGGCAGGAACCGCTGGTGACGATGAATTGCGCCGCGCTGCCCGAAACGCTGATCGAGGCGGAACTGTTCGGGCACGAGGCCGGCGCGTTTACCGGCGCATCGCGCGCGCGCGCCGGCCGGTTCGAAGAAGCCAACCGCGGCACGCTGTTCCTCGACGAACTGGGCACGCTGTCGATGGCGGCGCAGGAACGGCTGTTGCGCGTGGTCGAATACGGCGAAGTCACGCGGATCGGCGCGTCGCGGCCCGTTCGCGTCGATGTCCGCATCGTGGCTGCGACCAACGAAGACCTGCCGGGCATGGCGCTGGCCGGGCGGTTCCGGCCCGATCTGCTCGACCGGCTGAGCTTCGAAGTGATCACCCTGCCCCCCTTGCGCGTGCGCGAAGGCGACATTGCGGTGCTCGCCGAACATTTCGGCCGGCGCATGGCGTCGGAACTCGAATGGGATACCTGGCCCGGTTTTTCCGACGAGATCGCGGTCGCGCTCGAAGAATACCCGTGGCCGGGCAATGTGCGCGAATTGCGCAATGTCGTCGAACGCGCGGTCTATCGCTGGGACAATCCGACGCGGCCGGTGGGCGCGGTGCATTTCGATCCGTTCGACAGCCCGTGGAAACCCGCCGGGCGGTTTGCGGCGATCGAGCGCCTGCCCGCACCGGTATCGGACACCGCCGTGGCGACCCCGCCCACCGATCTGGCGCGCTATTTCGAAACGGTCACCGATCTGCGCGCCGCGGTTGACGCGCACGAACGCGCGATCATCGACTATCACCTGGGCAAGAACCGGTTCAACCAGCGCCAGACCGCCAAGGCGCTGGGGCTCAGCTATGACCAGTTGCGCCACTGCCTGCGCCGCCACGGCCTGATCGACCGGACCTGAACTTTGGCGCTTACCCGACTGACTTTGCGTGATTTTCGCAACCATTCGGCGACCCGGCTGGATGCGATGGCGACGTTCAACGTGCTGACGGGCGAAAACGGCGCGGGCAAGACCAATGTGCTCGAAGCGATCAGCCTGTTTGCGCCAGGCCGCGGGCTGCGGCGCGCGCAACCGCTGGAAATGGCGGCGGCAACGGGCACCGGCGGGTTTGCGATCGCGGCGGACATGGAACACGGCACGATCGCGCTGGGCACCGCAACCGCGCCCGCCACGCCCAACCGGCGAACCGTGCGGATCAATGGCGCCGAGGGGCCCGCGACCAGGTTGGCGGAATGGCTGTCAATTACCTGGCTGACGCCGGCGATGGACCGGCTGTTTGCCGAAGGTGCCAGTGCGCGGCGGCGGTTTCTGGACCGTTTGGTGCTGACGCTGGAACCCGCCCATGCGCGCCGGTCCACCCGCTATGAGACTGCGTTGCGCGAACGCAACCGGCTGCTGTCCGAGCCTGCCGAGCCTGATCCGGCGTGGCTCGATGCGCTGGAGGTGCAACTGGCCGAATGCGGCGCGGCGATCGCCATGGCGCGCCGGGCGCTGGTGTTGCGGCTGGATGACGCGATCACTGCCGAGCCCGAGGGTCCATTCGCGCGGCCCTTGTTGGCCTATACGAGCGAAACCCCCGACGATGGCGACGCACTGGCCGCGCTGTTGAAAGACAACCGCCGCCGCGACCGCGCCGCCGGGCGGACTTTGACCGGGCCCCATCGCGACGACCTGGCTGTGACAATGGCCGCCAAGAACGTGCCCGCCGCGCAATGTTCGACCGGCGAACAAAAAGCGATGCTGATCAGCATCGTCCTCGCCCACGCCGAACTGGATGACGACAGCGCCCGCCCGCGCCTCTTGTTGCTGGATGAAATCGCCGCGCACCTGGACCCCCTCCGCCGCACTGCGCTCTACACGCGCCTGGCCGCATCGGGTGCGCAAGTGTGGATGACCGGCACCGAATCCGCCCCCTTCGCCGACTTGCCCGCCCCAGCGGCGTTCTGGACAGTCGCCGACGGCCAGGTCGAGCGGGTCTGACCCACCCACACCCCACACACCTCGTCGTCCCGGACTTGATCCGGGACCCCACTTCTTCTCCGCCGCCGAAAGGAAGAAACAAGTGGGGTCCCGGGTCAAGCCCGGGACGACGAGAGGTGTGTGGTGAATATCAGGCCTTGGAGCTTGATCGACGCCAAGCCCGCATGCCAGTTCGAACGGGTTAACCCACCCATCCCCACACGCACCGTCGTCCCGGACTTGATCCGGGACCCCACTTCTTCTCCACCGCCGAAAGGAAGAAAGAAGCTGGATCCCGGGTCAAGCCCGGGACGACGAGAGGTGGGTGATGAGTATCGGACCTTGGGGCTCGATCGACGCCAAGCCCACATGCCCGGGTCGAACGGGCTAACCCACCCATCCCCACACACACACCGTCGTCCCGGACTTGATCCGGGACCCAGCTTCTTCTTCACGCTCGAAAGGAAGAAAGAAGCGGGATCCCGGGTCAAGCCCGGGATGACGAAAGGTGGGTGGTAAGTATCAGACCCTGGAGTTCATCGACGCCAAGCCCGCATGCCCAAGTCGAACGGGTTAACCCACCCACACCCCACACACACCGTCGTCCCGGGCTTGACCCGGAACCCAGCTTCTTCTCCGCCGCCGGAAGAAAGAAAGAGGCTGTATCCCGGGTCCAGCCCGGGATGACGAGAGGTGGGTAGTAAGTATCAGACCTTTAAGTTTGATCGACGCCAAGCCTGCATAAACAATTTCCGCTCATCCTGAGCCCGTCGAAGGATGCGCGCCAACGCTCGCCCAATTCTCCAGCGCCAAGCACCAAGCCCACGGGTAACGCGCATCCTTCGACGGGCTCAGGATGAGCGGGGTTATTTATGGACGCAACTGAGCGGGGTTAGTTTTGGAGGTAACGTAGCAACCATCAAGCCTTCGGGCTCTGCGCCTCGGCCGCCTGTAGCGCGGACACTACCGCCGGCTCAGTCGCCTTCACGATCGCCGCCACCCCCGCGCGATTGGGATGAACATGATCGTCCAGTTGCAGCGCGCTGTTACCAATGATCGCCTGGAGAAAAAACGGGACCAGCGCCACATGATGCTCGCGCGCCAGTTGCGGCCAGATCGGGTTGAACGCCGCCATATAATCCGGCCCCAGATTGTGCCCCGCGAGCATCCCGGTCAGCAGTACTGGAATATGCCGCGCCTCGATCCCGGACACGATCGCCTCCATATTGGCGCGCGTATCCTTCGGCGGCAAACCACGCAGCATGTCATTACCGCCCAGCCCGACCATCACCAGCGTCGGCTTTTTGGGCTGGTTGTCCAGCGTGAACGCCAGCCGTTGCAACGCAGCCGCCGTCGTATCGCCCGACACCCCGCCATTGATCACCCGCACCGGCACGCCAGCGGCGTTCAGCGCAGCCTCCAGTTGCGCGGGATAACTGTCGTTCGGATCCAGCCGGTATCCCGCATAAAGACTGTCACCAAACGCCAGGATCACCGGCGCATCGGAGGGCACAGCCGCGCGCGGCTGGCTCGAGGCGCTATCGGCCGGCGCCACCATGCCCGCCTCGGGTGCATCATTGCTCTGCGTGGCGGGCGCGTGGCCGCAACCGGCCAGCGCGAGCGCCACCAATCCGACAGTCAAAACCGATATTCGCATGAAGGCCCTTTAGGCTTGAGAGGTGGCTTGAGGATGCGCCTTATCTATGTCAGGCAGGCGCAGTGACAAGCACCCCCCCGCAAATCGCCCCTTCCCCTACCACCGCCATCATCCGGGCCCAAACGCTAAGCCTCGCCCTGGGCGAAGGCGATGGACGCGTGACCGTGCTCGACGGCATCGACCTGAGCGTCGCCCCGGGAGAGACCGTCGCGCTGCTCGGCCCATCGGGATCGGGCAAATCGTCGCTGCTATCGGTGCTGTCAGGGCTCGAACGCGCCGACAGCGGCACATTGCATGTCGCGGGGCAGGATTTCTCGTCGCTCAATGAAGACGGTTTGGCGACCGCGCGTCGCGGCCGGATCGGGATCATCCTGCAGGCGTTTCACCTGCTGCCGACAATGACCGCGCTCGAAAATGTCGCGACCCCGCTTGAACTGGCCGGGCATGACCGCGCGATGGAAGTGGCGCAGGCCGAACTGGTCGCGGTCGGCCTCGGCCACCGCCTCAGCCATTACCCCGCGCAATTGTCGGGCGGAGAGCAACAGCGCGTCGCAATCGCCCGCGCGCTCGCCCCCGCCCCCGCGATCCTGTTCGCCGACGAACCGACGGGCAATCTCGATCACACCACCGGCGCTGCCGTCGCCGACCTGTTGTTTGCGCGCGCCGCAGCGGCAGGCGCGACCCTGGTAATGGTCACGCATGACGAAGCACTGGCGCAAAGATGCCGCCGGATCGTGCGTCTCGAAGACGGACGTATCGTCAGCGATCTGACCAGCGACCTGGCCGCATGACCCGCCTGTCATGGTCCATGGCCTGGCGCATGGCGCGGCGCGGGCTCGACTGGCGCTTCAAGGGCCTGCGCCTGCTCGTTGCGTGCCTCGTGCTCGGCGCAGCGGCTCTGGCAGCGATCGGCACGCTGACAGGCGCGATCGACCATGAACTGACATCGCGCGGACGCACTATGCTGGGCGGCGATGTCGAATTCACCGTCGCCGCGCGCCCCGCCAACGCGCGCGAATACGCCGCCATCGCCGAGGTCGGTCACGTGTCCGCCGGCGTGCGCATGCAGGCGATGGCGCGCAAGCCCGGCAGCGACGCCGCCGTGCCGATTGAACTGAAAGCGGTCGACACGCATTGGCCGCTCTACGGCACCTTCACCCTGGCCAACCCCACCCGCAACGCGGGCGCGCCCCAAGGCAACCAGGCGTGGATCGCGTCCGGTGTCGCCGATCGGCTGGGCGTCGCGCCCGGCGATCACCTGTTGATCGGCGCGGCGGACCTGGTGATCGGCGGCGTGATCGGCGATGAACCCGATCGCCTGGGCGAAGGCTTTGCGCTCGGCCCCACGGTGATCATCGGCACCGCCGCGCTGGCGCAGACCGGGCTGGTTTCGACCGGCACGATGGCGAAATTCAAATACCGCGTGCGCATGGCGCCCAAGGCCGAGCCGCAGGCCGCGATCGATGCGTTCAAGACGAGCTTCCCCTCGTCGGGCTTCGAATTCCGCACGCGCGACCGGGCATCACCGGGGCTCGACCGGTTCGTGTCGCGGCTGGGGCAATTCCTTCTGCTGGTCGCGCTGGCCGCGCTGGCGATTGCCGGGATCGGCATCGGCAATGGCGTGACCGGGTTTCTCGATGCCCGGCGCGGCACGATCGCCACCTTGAAAATCCTCGGCGCCACGAGCGGCGATATCACGCGGATCTTCGCGCTGCAGATTGCCGCCGCCAGCGTCCTGGCGATCCTCATCGGGCTGACTATCGGCCTGCTGGCGACGCCGCTGATCGGGCTGGCGCTTCGCGGAGTCCTGCCCGTGGCGACCGGACTTGTGATCGACCCCAAGGCACTGGGCACCGCGGCGGCCCAAGGCCTGCTGATCGCGATGACCTTTGCCGCGCCGCCGCTGCTGCGCGCGCGCAGCTTTCCCGCGATGGCGCTGTTGCGCGCCCGCGTATCGCCGCTGAGCCTGCCGTGGCGGCTGGCGGCGGTCCCCGTTGGCGGCGGCCTGCTCGGGATCGTCGCGTTGGCGGTAATCCCCGCGCCGCAGCCCTTGCTTGCGCTGGGGTTCCTCGCCGGCGCGGCGGCGCTGTTTGCGCTGCTCGGCGCGCTCGGCTGGGGCCTCACCCGGATCGCGGCGCGCATGCCGCGCCCCCGCGGCACGATCGCGCGCATGGCGCTGGGCAATCTGCACCGCCCCGGCTCGCAGACGCCCGCGCTCGTCGTGGCGCTCGGCTTTGCGCTCGCCGCGTTCGTTGTGATGGCGGGCGTCGAAACCAGCCTCGATGGCAATATCGCCCGGCGCGTGCCGGCGCGCGCGCCCGATTATTTCGTGCTCGACGTGCCCACCGCGAAAGAAGCGCAGTTTCGCAGCATTGTCGCCGGGATCGCACCCGGCGCGGTGGTCCGTGCGGTGCCGTCGATGCGCGGCGCGATCCTGACTTATGGCCCGGCCGCACATATGACGCGCGTCGCCGACCTCAAAACGATCCCCGACGACGCCTGGGCGCTGCGCGGCGATCGCGGGCTGACCTTTTCCGATACCGTGCCGCAGGGCAATGAAGTGACCGCCGGGCACTGGTGGCCGCAGAATTACACCGGCCCGCCCGAAGTCTCGATCGACGAGAAACTGGCGCAAACGCTCAACCTGCACCTGGGCGACCAGATCACGATTTCGCTGCTCGGCGTCGAACGCAGCGCGACGATCGCCGCGTTCCGGCGGATCGACTGGGACAGCTTTGGGTTCAACTATGTGCTGGTGTTCAGCCCCAATGCGATCGCCGACGCGCCGCACAGCCTGGCCGGAACAATCGAACTGCCCGCCGCCGCCAAAACCGACAAAGTCCGCCGTGCGATCCTGTCGGGCCTGGTGCGCGCCATGCCGGCCAGCTCGGTGATCGAAGTCGGCCAGGTGCTCGGCGAAGCCCGCGCGATCCTGAACGAAGTCAGCACCGCAGTGCTGGCAGCCGCCTCTGTCGCGGTTCTGGCGGGCCTGGCCGTGCTGGCCGGCGCAATCGCTGCGCAACGCGCCAGCCGGCAGTACGACACGGTGATCCTGCGCGTGCTGGGCGCCAGTGGGCGGCAATTGCTGGCGCTGGTGTTGGCCGAATACGGGCTGCTGTCGGCGATCCTCGGCGTGGTCGCGCTCGCGCTCGGTACTGCTACCGCATGGGCGGTCGTGGTGTGGCTGTTCAAATTCGCGTGGTTGCCCGACTGGCCGCGCATTCTGGGCGTGCTGATCGTCGGGCTGGTGCTGGTCATGGCGCTGGCGCTGGGCGGATCGCTTTCGATCCTTCGCACCCGCCCGGCCAAGGCGCTCCGCGAGCTTTAAAGCATCAAAGCCCCTCCCCTCAGGGGAGGGGTTGGGGAGGGGTGTCCGACAACCGATTGGTTATGCAACGCCGCGACGCCCTACACCCCCACCCAACCCTCCCCCTGAGGGGGAGGGCTTTTCAGGCTCTGACGGCTCGTTGCTTCAGCTAAACGCGTCGACGTCGCTCGTGTGCTTCGGATCGGGCCCATACGTATTGGCCCCATGCGTGCCATCAAGGCAAAACAACACAAACAGCGCAAACCAGCCCAGCACCGGCAGCAGGATCAACAGCAGCAGCCAGCCGCTCCGGTCCTGATCATGCAGGCGCCGTACCCCGACCGCCAGGCTGGGGATCAGGCTGGCCAGGTTGAACAGGTTCAGCACGATGCCGGGCACGCCCGTCACCCCGTAGTTGTACGACATGAAATTGACCGTATGCGTTTCGACCACGTGGCCGAATATCGCCGTGAACACGAGCGAGACGAGGAACAGAAACAGCGAATAATACCAGTATTCGGCGCGCTGCGACCGGCCACCGAATTCGGCGTAGCGGCGATAAGGCATCAGCATCCAGGTCAACATGGCAAACTCCGTTCAACCAAACACGTCGGCATTATAAGGATCACGTGGATCGGGGCCAAATCGGTTGGGCCCGCGCGTGCCTTCCAGGCACATGAAGATCATCACGATCAAGCCACCCAGATAAGGAATGAAAGTCAACAGAACCATCCACCCGGATTTGTCCTGATCGTGAAACCGGCGCACCTGAACCGCGATGGTGGGAATAAATGCCGCCAGCAAAAACAGGCCGATCAAGCTGCCGCCAATTATAAGGAGTGCCATGCCCGAGCCCGAATGCATCGCGCTCATCACGTCGCCTATGACAAACAAGACGATCGGCACGGTGTAGACAATTACGCACAACAGAAAAAACATCCAGTATTCCTGTCGCCCGGAACGCCCGCTAAAATCGGCATAACGGCGAAATGGCATCAACATCGATTGCATGATTGTCCCCCGACTTGCGCGATCACACTCGCGCTTCATCTAAATAAGGCCACGATCCCGGACATTGGGCAAGCATTTCCAGCGCGAATCCCAAACCCGCGCAAAAACACCCACTTGCCGCAGCGCACAAACATCGGTATGGGCCCGCCCAACCCGGGCGTGCGCTCCGGCGATGACAATGGTCCCACCGTGATGGCAGGCCATGCATTCATTGCCGGTGAAGATTGCGCCAGAAGACGCCCCTTTCATAATTCCGGCCCCAAAACGCCGCCCTAACAGCGAAAGCCTTTCTGATGTCCAGCGCCCTGCGCAATATCGCGATCATCGCCCACGTCGACCATGGCAAGACCACGCTCGTCGATCAGTTGTTCCGCCAGTCCGGCACGTTCCGCGAAAACCAGCGGGTCGAAGAACGCGCGATGGATTCCAACGATCTGGAAAAAGAACGCGGCATCACCATTCTCGCCAAGTGCACCTCGGTCGAATGGACCGATCCTTCGACCAACGAAACCACGCGGATCAACATCGTCGATACGCCAGGTCACGCCGACTTCGGTGGTGAAGTCGAACGCATCCTGAGCATGGTCGACGGCGTCATCCTGCTGGTCGACAGCTCGGAAGGCGCAATGCCGCAGACCAAGTTCGTGACCGGCAAGGCGCTCGCGCTCGGCCTGAAGCCGATCGTGGTCGTCAACAAGATCGACCGTGCCGACGAACGCGCGCAGGAAGTCCTGGACGAAGTGTTCGACCTGTTCGTCGCGCTCGAAGCCACCGACGAACAGCTTGAATTCCCCGTGCTCTACGCCTCGGGCCGCAATGGCTACGCCAGCGACAGCGAAGCCGCACGCGAAGGCACGCTGATTCCGTTGTTCGAAAAGATCGTCAGCCACGTCCCCTCACCCGGCCTCGATGCCGACGCACCGTTCAGCTTCCTGGCAACGCTGCTCGATCGCGACAACTTCCTCGGCCGCGTGCTGACCGGCCGCGTCCAGTCGGGCACGATCCGCGTCAACCAGCCGATCCATGCGATCGACCGCGACGGCAAAGTGATCGAAGTCGGCCGCGCGTCGAAGCTGATGTCGTTCGAGGGCCTGGAACGCGTTCCGGTCGAAGAAGCCCGCGCCGGTGACATCATCGCGCTGGCCGGCCTGGAAAAGGCAACCGTGGCCAACACGATCGCCGATCCCTCGATCACCACCGCGATTTATGCGCAGCCGATCGATCCGCCGACCCTGGCGATGCGTTTTGCCGTCAACGACAGCCCGTTTGCGGGCCGCGAAGGCGACAAGGTCACCAGCCGCATGATCCGCGATCGCCTGACCCGCGAAGCCGAAACCAATGTCGCCATCCGCGTGACCGAAAGCGCCGACAAGGACAGCTTCGAAGTTGCCGGCCGCGGCGAATTGCAGCTCGGCGTGCTGATCGAAACGATGCGCCGTGAAGGCTTCGAGCTGGGCATCAGCCGCCCGCGCGTGCTGTTTGCCACTGACGAAAAAGGCGGCCGCACCGAACCGTACGAAACCGTGCTGATCGACGTGGACGACGAATATTCGGGCAACGTTGTCGAGAAGATGCAGCGCCGCAAGGCCGAGCTGACCGACATGCGTCCATCGGGTGCCGGCAAGACGCGCATCACGTTCTCGGCGCCATCGCGCGGCCTGATCGGGTACCACGGCGAATTCCTGTCCGACACGCGCGGCACCGGAATCATGAACCGCCTGTTCGAAAAGTATGCCCCGCACAAAGGCCTGATCGAAGGCCGCCAGAACGGCGTGCTGATCTCGAACGCCACCGGCGAAGCGGTGTCGTACGCGCTCAACAGCCTGGAAGAACGCGGGATCCTGTTCGTCAGCCCGCAGGAAAAAGTCTATGAAGGCATGGTCATCGGCGAAAATGCGAAGCCCGACGATCTGGAAGTCAACCCGCTGAAATCGAAGCAGCTGACCAACTTCCGCTCGACCGGCAAGGACGACGCGATCCGCCTGACCCCGCCAAAGATCATGACGCTGGAACAGGCCATCGCCTATATCGACGATGACGAAATGGTCGAAGTGACGCCCAAATCGATTCGCGTGCGCAAGGCCCTGCTCGACCCGAACGACCGCAAGAAAGCCGGTCGCCGGAAAGAAGTAGCCTGATCTGACGCCGGATCATTGATCGCATCGACGCCCGTCACCTGCCAGGTGGCGGGCGTTGTTGTGTCACCAAATCTTGACCACCGGCGGGCGCTTTAGGTGCCTCCGGCAGGCAAGGGCCAAGGACCCTTGCACCCCATTACCGTCCGCGTTGATGCATCAGTTCGGCCATGCATCCTGCCGCTGCGTCGGTAGACCATGTGTTCGCTGCGCAGCGGAACGAAAATGCTTGAGGTAGCGCGCAGTTCAAGACGGTAACGGGTTCAAAGGGCCCCCGGCCCTTTGCCGCCGGAGGCCCTGAACAAAAACCGACAGATTCGATTTGATATCAGGCGTAGAGCGTCGTGGTTGCGCCGGTGCCCGCCTGCGCGCCGGTCTCGCTTGCGCCCAATGTCGCCAGCGCACTTTCCAGCGTGCTGACGAACGAGGTCATCGGGCTGGTCGCCGCAGTGCTGGTGCCTGTCGTCGTAGCGGTAGTTCCCGTGGTCGTGCTGTCCGTGGCGGTGGCCGATGGCACCCCGCCGCCGTGGTGGCCGTGATGGTGGTGCGTGCCGCCGGCCTGGGCGAGTGCGGCGGTTGCGCTGGTCGATGCCGTGTCGGTGGCGGCCGGTGTGGTCGCGGTGGCTTGCGTGCTGGCACTGACAGCCGCGCCCGCCTGCTGGACCGCGCTGGACAGCGCGGTGATCGGATTTGGAATACCGAATGCCGACGAAATGCTGCTGAGAATGGTCATGCTGGGGCTCCAATGTCCTGGATGTATCCCGGACCACCTGCTTGCCACAGACATGTCCGCAATCGCCAGAACGGCATCCGCGCGCGACAATTAAGCCCGGCAGCAACAAAAAATGTCACAAGACAGCGGCGAACATTGCGCGCGCAATTTCCACGCCCGCATAAAATCGGCTTGATTTCAGATAGTTGAAATATGCGACCCGGTTTCGCTCGCGCCAAGATTGCCAACTTGAATCAATCGGCAACACAACTGTCACAGGCATTTGTCAGGGCCCCCTCAAGCGTTGAAAAACAAATGGGGAATGACATGTCGAAACTTCGAAATCGCCGGGCGGCACTGACCAGTACCGCCATTGCGCTGTGCCTGGGCGCGGCCACGCCCGCTTTCGCCGCCGCCCCCGCAACACCTGCGCCCGACGCAGACGCGCAGAACACGATCCAGAACCCCGACGACATCATCGTCACCGCGACCAAAGTAAACCAGGCCACGCCGATCACAGCATCGGTCCACACGTTCGAGCCGCAGGCCATCGTGTCGCGATCGATCATCGAAAATTCGATCGCCCCGACCGCCGATTATACGCAAGTCCTGTTGCTGACACCAAGCGCATCGCTCGTCCCCAGCAGCGGCAACGGTGTTGGCCTGGGCGATGCCAAGATCGTGCTGCGCGGGTTCCAGGATGGCCAGTACAACATCACCATCGATGGCGTGCCATTCGGCGATACCAATGACCCGACGCACCATTCGACGTCGTATTTCCCCAACGGCACGTATGATCGCATCATCGTCGATCGCGGCCCGGGCGGCGCCACCGACCTGGGCCAGGCCAGCTATGGCGGCCAGGTCCACATCATCAGCCGCGAAGTCAGCGACAAGTTCTTCCTGGAAAATCAGATTGTCCTGGGCAGCTTCGACACATGGATGGAACGCCTGACGGTCAACACCGGCGTGATCAAGAGCCTGGGCGGGCTTAAAATCCTGGGCGTCGGCGAATACAAGACGACCAATGGCGCACTGACCAGCCAGAGCGGCGACTGGACCAATCTGTTTGCCAAGGCCGAAATGCCGATCGGCGACAATGCCAAATTCAGCTTCGTCGTCGCCTATAACCACAGCCCGTTTTATCAATCGGATGCCGACGGCGGCGCCACCCCGGCGCAAGTCGCCAAATACGGCAAGGATTTCGGCGGGATCGCACCAAACCAGGCCGCAGGATCGGGCTATACCAACGCGCGAACCGACTGGAACTGGGAAATCAAGACCACCGATTTCGAAATCGCGCGCCTGCAGTGGAACGTGACGCCCTCGATCACGATCGACAACAAGGCCTACACCTATCTCTACAAGAACTTCACCGTCTCGACCGAAGATTCGAGCACGCCGTGCAACACGCTGTCCACCGCGACCCAGTGCGTGGGCGCCGGGTATAAAAATGCGGTCGCCAAGGGCAACGGCGTCGGCGGCAGCGGCGGCGCCAAGCTCACCGGCGACATTCCGGGCTATACCAAGGACAACCAGTACCGCGTGATGGGCGATATCGTGGAAGCGACCTGGGCCAATCCGCTCGGCATCCTGAAAGTGGGCGCCTGGTACGAACACGCCACGACCCGCCGGTTCCGCTATGACTACGACTTCACGACGGCCAGCGCCGAAGGCGGCCTGGGCGCGTTCTATTTCAACCAGTCGATCATGAACAACGGCACGAACTGGGATTACAAGGAAACCGGCGGCGGCGTCCATCTGGAGGCCGATGGCGCACCGATCCCCGCCTATATCAAATACGACGAACATTCCGGCTGGAACCAGATCCAGGGCTTTGGCGAATTGGCGTTCAAGCTGCTCGACGACAAATTAACGCTGACCCCCGGGGTCAAAATCCAGGAATTCACGCGCTTCATCAACACGCCGATCGCCTCGCAAACGGCCCGGGTCGGCACGTATGCGCATGAAAACTATCGCCCGACTTTGCCCTATGCGACCGTCAACTACCTGATCCAGCCCAACCTGTCGGTCTATGCCCAATTCGCCAAAGGCTTCCTGATCCCCTCGCTCAGCGCCAGCCTGGAAACGTCGGGCGCCAACAATGCCGCCGTGCCGCTCGATCCCAAGCCGACACGCACAACCAACTGGCAGAGCGGGTTCGTCTATGCCGGCGAAAAGCTGAATATCGATGCCGACGTCTATTACATTCTCGCCAGCAGTTCGACCTACACCGACCCCACCACCGACACGACGGCGATCAACGGCGATCCGGCACGCTACGAAGGCGTCGAAGGCCAGATCAGCTATGTGCTGCTGCCGCATCTGACCGCGCTCGCCAACGCGACGATCATGTCGTCAAAGGACGAAGTGTCGCATGCCTGGCTGCCCGCCGCGCCCAACAGCACCGAAACGGTCGGCCTGCTCTACAACAACGGCTTCTTTAATTTCAGCTATCTGCAGAAATTCACCGGGCGTCAGCCGGGCAGCAATATCTCCGCCTATAACTACGGCATGTTGTCGACGAGCGTGACCTACATGAACTATCAGTTCGGCCTGTCGGTCACCAACGTGCTCAACACGCAGCCGATCGTCGTATCGTCGGTCACAGGGCCCAAACCGATCGGCACCAACGTCGGCGAACTGGACATTTTCCAGACCCGCCGGGCCTTCCAGGTCTCGATGAAACTGCGCTTCTGAGCAAAGCCAGGTCTTTCAAACATCAAAAACCGGGCCGCGCCGCGCGGTCCGGTTTTTGCGTCTGGCATGACAAGACGCGACAAGCGGCACCAACCGGGTTATGGGCGCGCGATGGATTCCATACTGCCTAATTCCGAACCACCAGCCGCCGGGGACGCCGGGCCCGACCTGTCGTCTCTGCGGCTCGCACTGTTCAGCGGCAACTACAACTATGTCCGCGATGGTGCGAATCAGGCGCTGAACCGGCTCGTCGGCTATCTCCTGCGCCATGGCGCAGCCGTGCGCGTCTATTCGCCGGTCGTCGAGACGCCGGCATTTCCCGCAACCGGCGACCTGGTCGACGTGCCCGCGCTGCCCCTGCCCGGCCGCAGCGAATATCGCATTCCCGTGGCACTGGGCCGTCGCGCACGCCGCGACCTCGCCGCATTCGCGCCCAATGCAGTGCACGTCTCCTCACCGGATTTCGCCGGCCATCGCGCGGTCTCATGGGCCCGGCGGCGCCAAATGGCAGTCCTCGCCAGCGTCCACACCCGCTTCGACACTTACCCCCGCTATTACAACCTCGCCTGGATCGAGCCAATCCTGACCGCGATCCTGCGCCGGTTCTACCGCCGCTGCGACGGCCTCGTCGCGCCATCAGAATCGATGGCCCAGGTCCTGCGCGACCAGCGCATGAATTACGACATCTCCCTATGGTCCCGCGGCGTCGATCGCGACACATTCCACCCCGGACGCCGCGACATGGAATGGCGACGCAGCATCGGCATCGCCGATGACGACGTGGTAATCGGCTTCCTCGGCCGCCTGGTGATGGAAAAAGGCCTAGACGTCTTCGCCGACACCATCGAAGACCTCGCCCGGCGCGGCTTCGCCCACAAAGTCATGGTCATCGGCGAAGGCCCAGCCAGCGCCTGGTTCCAGGCCCGCCTGCCCCAGGCGGTCTTCGTCGGATTCCAGGGCGGAACCGACCTCGGCCGCGCCGTCGCCTCGATGGACGTGCTCTTCAACCCGTCCGTCACCGAAACCTTCGGCAATGTCACCCTGGAAGCCATGGCCTGCGCCCTCCCCGTGGTCGCCGCCGAAGCAACCGGCAGCGAAAGCCTCGTCGAAAACCACGTCAACGGCCGCCTGATCCGCCCCGGCGCAATCCACTCGTTCGCCGAAGCCCTGCGCGCCTACGTCACCGACCCAGCCCTGCGCGCCCGCCACGGCGCAGCCGGCGAACTACGCAGCCACGATTTCAGCTGGGACCGCATCAATCGCGCCGTCGCGGAAACGTATTTGCGGCTGATCCGCCAGAAACGCGCGCAGCGGTAGCGCGGGGCGTCACTTCTGCTGCTGTGCCTGCTGTGCCTGCCCCCTTGCTCCCTTTGCACCTTGTTCCCTTTGGCCGTCGCACCCAACCCCGCTCATCCTGAGCTTGTCGAAGGACGCGCGCTACGTTTGCCCAAGCGCTGTTGATCTTGCCTCCGGCAGGCGCTTAAGGGCCTCCGGCGGGCAAGGGCCATCGCCCTTGCATCCCGTTACCGTCCGCATTGGTGTGCCGGTTCAGCGGAGTATCCCGCCGCTGCGTCGGGAGACAATGACACCGCTACGCGGGGGCGCTCAAACGCATAGCCAACACGCAGTTCAAGACGGTAACGGGTTCCTAGGGCAATGGCCCTAGGCCGCCGGAGGCCCTTAACAAAACCAGCCCCGACACCCACTCAGCCGCTTACAACCGCTCGATCCGCCGAGCAGCTTCGTCCAGCACATCGGCAATCTGATGCGCAACGCTCTCGTCAAACCCGGTCGCAAAGACCCGGCCACGCAGCGCCAGTTTCAGATTGGCCATAGCGCGCATCACCGGCGGGCTGGCTTCGCGGCTGGTCGCATCGGCCAGTGCTTTCAGGCGATCGACGATCCCGCCGATTTCTTCCGCGCGGGTCTGGGCTTCGGCGCGGCCGGCATCGGTTGCGGCGAACGCCTTGCGCGCGCCTTCGCCCGGTGCTTCGGCGATCAGGCCTTCATCAACCAGCAGGGACAGCGTGGGATAGACCACGCCGGGGCTTGGCGCATAGGCGCCGCCGGTCAGGTCTTCGACGGCCTTGATCAGGTCGTAGCCGTGGCGGTTTTCGACGGCGAGCATGCTGAGCAGGAGCAGGCGCAATTCGCCCTGGCCGAACATGCGTGCGCCGCGACCCCGACCACCGCCGAAGCCTCCGCCACCAAAGCCGCCGCCATGGCCACGACCGTGCCCGCGGCCTTCGTCGCCAAAGTCACCGCCGTGGCGCCCGAATGGGCCGCCGCGACCGCCGACCCGCATGAATTCCATGCCGATGTGGCCCATCATCTGCGCCAGGTTGGCGCCGTGTTCGCGGTCATGGTGTGACCGCCTTTTTCCGAAATGCATATATCTTCCTTTCGATTCGATGGGTCTAAGATATATCTTTAAAACGATCTGACAAGACCCCCGTGATAATTTTCCGATCCCGGCCTATATAAGCGCCAGACATGTCCGATCTGTTCGCCCCATCCCCTTCCGAAGAGCCCCAGGTTCGCTCGAGTCATGCGCCGGGCCAGGAGCCGCTGGCCGAACGCCTGCGCCCGAAACAGTTGGCGGATGTGATCGGCCAGGACCACCTGACCGGCCCCGAAGGCGCGATCGGGCGCATGGTTGCGGCGGCCAAGCTGTCGTCGATGATCCTGTGGGGCCCGCCGGGCACGGGCAAGACCACGATCGCGCGCTTGCTCGCTGACGCGGTGGGCATGCGCTATGTCTCGATCAGCGCGGTATTTTCGGGCGTCGCCGATCTGCGCAAGGCGTTTGCCGAGGCGGAGAGCATGGCCTCGATCGGCCGCCGCACGCTGCTGTTCGTCGACGAAATTCACCGCTTCAATCGCGCGCAGCAGGACGGGTTCCTGCCGTTCGTCGAACGCGGCGTGGTGACTCTGGTCGGCGCGACCACCGAAAACCCCAGCTTCGCGCTCAACGCCGCGCTGCTCAGCCGCGCCCAGGTGCTGATCCTGCACCGGCTCGATGCCGCGGCGCTGACCGCACTACTCGCGCGCGTGGAGGACGAGACCGGCGTGATCCTGCCGCTGACCCCGCCGGCGCGCGATTCGCTCGTCGCGTCGGCCGATGGCGATGGGCGGTTCCTGATCAACCAGGCCGAAATGCTGCTCGATGTGTCGCTGCCGGCACCAATCGATCCTGCGGGCCTGTCGAAATTCCTGATGCGGCGCATGGCGGTCTACGACAAGGACCGCGACGGGCATTACAACCTGATCTCCGCGCTGCACAAAACCCTGCGCGGATCGGACCCGCAGGCCGCCCTGTATTACCTCGCGCGGATGCTGGTCGCGGGCGAAGACCCGATGTTCGTGCTGCGCCGCCTGGTCCGTTTTGCCAGCGAAGACATCGGCCTGGCCGACCCGCAAGCGCTGATCCAGTGCCTCGCCGCCAAGGACGCCTACGACTTCCTCGGCAGCCCCGAAGGCGAACTGGCGATCGTCCAGGCGTGCCTTTATTGCGCAACCGCGCCCAAATCGAACGCGGCTTATGTCGCGCAAAAGGCCGCATTCGCCAGCGCGCGCGAAACCGGATCGCTCAGCCCCCCAGCCAACATCCTCAACGCACCGACCAAGCTGATGAAGGACATCGGCTACGGCGCCGACTACGCCTACGACCACGACGCGCCCGACGGTTTCTCCGGCGCCGACTACTGGCCCGAAGGCATGGGCCGCCAGACATACTACCGCCCGGTCGAACGCGGCTTCGAACGCGAAGTGATCCGCCGCCTGGAATGGTGGGACAAAAGGCGAAAACCATGAATCCTCCCCGATTCGGGGAGGGG